>LIDZ01010087.1_pt2 | contig 20374 bp, 17 predicted proteins | sample 644651 | NCBI WGS metagenome assembly LIDZ01 (sample SAMN03856242, study PRJNA289617) | food metagenome | isolation source: wine grapes on drying loft during traditional withering process | host: Vitis vinifera cv. Corvina | place: Italy: Gargagnago di S. Ambrogio di Valpolicella | collected 2014-01 | reverse complement strand
CTCGGCCCGACCGACATCGAAATGGTCACCGAGACCTACTGGCGCGCCACGCACTACATGAGCGACATCGCGTCCCAGTACTCCGACGGCAAGATCACCCTGGCGCAGAAGGCCTTGGGCGAGCAGTGCTATTTCGCGGTGTGCCGTCGTTTGCACAACTCGCTGAAAGCCCGTCAGCGTTCCCATCGTCAGGTGCTCGACGAACTCAACGACAAGCTGGCCGACAAGTACATCTGCAACTTCTCGGTGTTCCAGAGCCTGCCGGATACTTGGGCGATCGATCAGGTGCTGCCGATCATTCCGCTGCATCGCCTGGACGAAGAGCCGCTGCGTCGCGCCGTACTGCAAGACCTGACCTGCGACTCCGACGGCAAGATCAATCAGTACGTCGACGAGCAGAGCATCGAGACCAGCCTGCCGGTTCACTCGTTGAACGAGGGTGAGGATTACTTGCTGGGCGTGTTCCTGGTCGGTGCGTATCAGGAAATTCTGGGCGACATGCACAACCTGTTCGGTGACACCGATTCGGTGAACATCTATCAAAACCAGGATGGCAGTGCCTATTCAGCCGGGATCGAAACCCACGACACCATCGAAGACATGCTGCGTTACGTGCACTTGTCGCCGGAAGAACTGATGACCCATTACCGGGACAAAGTGGCCAGCGCCAAGATCACCCCGCGCGAGCGTACCCAGTTTCTGGATGCCTTGCGACTGGGCCTGACGCGGTCGTCCTACCTGTCGTCGTAATGAGTTAGGTAGTCCCAAAAACGGGCCCTTGTGGCCCGTTTTCGTTGTCTGCACAGTCAGGTGTCCTTCACTGTTTCGGGAGCATGAACGATGATCAAACTGGCGCTCAAAGCAGTGCTCGCCGCCTGGCTGATGACCTTGCTGATGGCCTGCTCGCCGTTGAAGGTGCTCAACGCGTTTACCCCGAGCAGCACGTTCAGCAGAACGTCCGATCTGGCGTACGGCCCGGACCCGCGCAATAAACTCGACGTCTACACGCCCAAAGATGCAGCGCCGGACGCGCCGGTCGTCGTGTTCTTCTATGGCGGCAGCTGGACCAGCGGATCGCGGGGTGATTACGCCTTCGTCGGTGAGGCGCTGGCGTCCCGGGGCATCGTTGCGGTACTTGCCGATTATCGGTTGTACCCGCAAGTGCATTACCAGGAGCTGCTGCAGGACAGCGCCCAGGCAGTGGTCTGGACCCGCGATCACATTCGTCAGTTCGGCGGGGATCCGGCAAAGTTGTATGTGATGGGCCACAGTGCCGGGGCTTACAACGCGGCGATGCTGGCCCTGGATCCGCAATGGCTGGCGGCGGCGGGCACCACGCCTTCCATCATCAAGGGCTGGGTCGGTCTGGCCGGGCCCTATGATTTTCTGCCCATCGAAGACGCGGAGGTGAAGCCGGTTTTTTACTTCCCGAATTCGCCACCGGACTCCCAGCCGATCAACCATGTCAGCGCAGCGTCACCGCCGGCGTTGCTGATCGCTTCCGTGGACGACACGGAAGTAAACCCGCAACGCAACACGGGGGGCATGGCCAGTCGTTTGCGCGCTCAGGGCGTGTCAGTGCGCGAGGTGTATTTCTCTCGCACCAGTCATCGCACGCTGGTGGGTGCACTTGCCCGCCCGTTACGCAGCCTGGCGCCGGTGCTGGAGGAGGTTGCAGCGTTTATCCACGCCCAGGATCAGGCGCAGGTCTCCAGCGTCTCGGTCAGCCGTTGAACCAGGCGCCGCTGCGGTTGAGCTTCAACGCCAGATACCCCAGCGTCAGCGCCCTCAATGCCATGAACAGCAAAAACGCCAGCCACAGCCCATGGTTACCAAACCCGCTTGCCAGCCAGGCAAACGGCGCGGTGATCAACGCCGTGACGACCATCGCGTTGCGCATCTCGCGAGCACGGGTGGCGCCGATGAACAGGCCGTCGAGCAAATAGCTCCAGACCGCGACAAAGGGCAGCACGGCGAGATAGGGCAGATAAACGAACGCGATGTCACGCACTGCGGTGATGTCGGTCTGCATCTCGACGAACAGGTGCCCGCCCAGCAGAAACAGCCCCACAAAAGCGACGCTGCAGATCAGCGACCAACCCCCGGAGACGTTCAACGAGCGCCGCAGCGCCTCGCGATCCCGCGCGCCGATGGCGTGTCCGCAGAGGGCTTCAACGGCGTGGGCCAGTCCGTCCAGCGCGTGGGCCATCAGCAACAGCCCATTGAGCAGCAGCGCGTTGGCTGCCACGGTGGCGTCGCCCAGTCGAGCGCCCTGCACGGTGATCAGGAAGAACACCGATTGCAGGATCAGGCTGCGAATGAAGATATCGCGATTGACCGTGAGCAGCGGTTGCCAGCTCTGCCAGCGCTTGAGCGCGGACACCGCCAGCTGTCCGGGATACGCGCGCAGACCTCTGTGGGTGAGGGCGAGACCGAGGAGGGCGCCAGTCCATTCGGCGATAACCGACGCACGTGCGCTGCCGACCACGCCCCAGTCCAGGCCCATGACGAACCACAGATTCAGCGCGATGTTGACCAGGTTGGTGGTCAGCAGAATCGCCAGCGGCGCCCGGGCGTTTTGCAGCCCGAGGAACCAGCCCACCAGCGCATAACTGGCCAGCGCGGCCGGTAAGCCGAATAAGCGGGTATGGAAGAAATCGCGGGTCAGGTCGTTGAGATCATTGGAGGGCTGCATCATTTCCAGCGCCAGGTGCTGGAAGGGCAGGCCGATCAGCCCCAGTAGCACAGAAAACCCAATCGCCAGCAGCAAACCCTGCAACAGCACCTGGCGCAGCGCCGCGCCGTCGTTGCGCCCGGCGGCCTGGGCGGCGAAGCCGGTCGTGCCCATGCGCAGAAACCCCATGGCCCAGGCGAGAAAGCTGTACAGCGTGCCGCCGACCGCCACCGCGCCGAGCTGGTGGGCGTGGGGCAGATGGCCGATGACCGTGCTGTCCACCAGCGAAACCAGCGGCACGGAGATATTCGACAGGATCATCGGCGCGGCCAGCGCCCACACCTGCTGATGCGTGGCGCGCTGACGCCAGTCGTTGAAGAAGTTAGACATGAAGGCTCCCGGGCAAGCGCGCGAGTGTAGCGAGAACAAAAGCACAAACCCACGGTCTATCTGCGCGCCGCGCTTTACGATTGCCAAAGCGGTGCTATAACTTCTGCTTCCTCATCGCTGCCGTCCAAATGAGTGCCTCATGCTAAACAAAGGATTGTTCCTGGCCTGCGCGCTGGTACTGCTCAGTGCCTGCGATTCCTCTTCATCCGACAAACCCGCCCCTGTCCCCGCTTCGCCGGCTGCAGCAGCTGCGCAATCCGGCCCCACCGATGCCAAGCCCAAGCCTGCGGTGGACATTCCCGCGCTGAGCAAGCGTTACGCCGGGCGCGAGTTGACGGTGGTGGACGTCTCCGAAGTTCAGCTTGATGGCGCCAGCACGCTGTCGTTGAGCTTCTCGGTGCCCTTGAACCCCGATCAGAAATTCGCTGAAAAAGTGCACCTGGTCGACAGCAAGGACGGCAAGGTCGATGGCGCCTGGGAGCTGTCGGACAACCTCATGGAGCTGCGCCTTCGTCACCTCGAGCCCCAGCGCAAACTGGTGCTGACCATCGATCCGGGCCTGGTGGCGGTGAACAACAACACCCTGGCGGCCGAGTATTCCGCGCGTCTGGAGACGGCTGATCTGCAAGCGACCGTGGGCTTCGCCAGTCGCGGCAGTCTGCTGCCAACGCGGCTCGCTGAGGGGCTGCCGGTCATTGCCCTCAACGTCGATAAAGTTGACGTCGAATTCTTCCGCATCAAGCCTGAGTCGCTGCCTGCGTTTCTTGGCTCGTGGGAAGGCTCGTCCAGTCTTCGGAGTTATCAATCCAAAGAACTGCTGCCCCTGGCCGATCTGGTCTACAGCGGCCGTTTCGACCTGAACCCTGCGCGCAACACCCGCGAGACCGTGCTGCTGCCGATCTCGGGCCTCAAACCGCTGCAACAGCCGGGCGTTTATCTTGCCGTGATGCGTGCCTCCGGGACCTACAACTACACGCAGCCAGCCACGCTGTTCACTCTCAGCGACATTGGTCTGTCGGCGCACCGTTACGCCAACCGCCTGGACGTGTTCACCCAGGCGCTGGAAGGCGGCAAAGCCCAGAGCGGCGTTGACGTCGAGCTGTATGACGAGAAGGGCCGTGTGATCGGCCAGGGCAAAACCGACAACGCTGGCCACGCGGAACTGCCTTTGCCGGCCAAAGCCCAAGTGCTGCTGGCCCATCAGGGCGAGCAGACCAGCATGCTGCGCCTGAACAGCGCCGCGCTGGATCTGGCGGAATTCGACATCACCGGCCCCAAGGCCCACCCGCTGCAATTCTTTATCTTCGGCCCGCGCGACCTCTATCGTCCGGGAGAAGTGGTGCTACTCAATGGCTTGCTGCGTGACAGCGACGGCAAGAGTGTGAAACCGCAGCCGATCACCGTGGAAGTGCGCCGTCCGGATGAGCAGGTCAGTCGCAAGTTCGTGTGGGACGCTGACGCCACCGGGCTCTATCAATATCAATTGCAGCTGTCGGACGAAGCACCCACAGGTCGCTGGCAACTGGTGTTTGATCTGGGTGACGGCAAGCCGCAGCTGTATGAATTCCAGGTCGAAGATTTCCTGCCAGAGCGCATGGCGCTGGAACTCAAGGGCAGCGACATCCCGCTGGCGCCCGATGCGCCGTTCGACGTAGCCATCACCGGTCGATACCTGTACGGCGCGCCAGCGTCGGGCAATCGCCTGAACGGTCAGTTGTATGTGCGTCCTCTGCGTGAAGCGGTTCCCGCTCTGCCGGGTTATCAGTTTGGCTCGGTGACCGAGGAGGATCTCAAGCAGGACCTTGAAATCGAAGACAGCACACTGGATGCCAACGGCAAGCTCGACCTGAGTATCGACAGTCAGTGGGCCAAGGCCCGGTCACCGCTGGAGCTGGTGCTACAGGCCAGTTTGCAGGAGTCGGGTGGGCGCCCGATCACGCGGCGACTGACCCAGCCGGTCTGGCCCGCTGACGCAATGCCGTGCCTGCGCGGTTTGTTCGACGGCGAAGCCACTGATGGCGACGGCCCGGTCGAGTTCGAAGTGCTGATGGCCGACGCCCAGGGCCACAAACTGGCCGCCGACAACCTCAAGGTGCGGCTGGTCCGCGAGCGCCGCGATTACTACTGGAACTACTCCGAGAGCGATGGCTGGAGCTATCACTTCAACGAGAAGTTTCTCAACCTGTCCGAAGAAACCCTCAGCGTGAAGAAGGATTCGACGGCGAAAATCAGCTTCCCGGTTGAGTGGGGCCCGTACCGCGTCGAAGTCGAGGATCCGGCCACCGGCCTGATCAGCAGCGTGCGTTTCTGGGCCGGTTACCGCTGGCAGGACAACGCCGAAGGCGGCGCCGTGCGTCCCGATCAGGTCAAGCTGGCGCTGGACAAACCGGCCTACGCCGACGGCGACACTGCGAAAGTGACGGTCACGCCGCCGTCTGCGGGCAAGGGCTATCTGTTGGTGGAATCGAGCGAAGGGCCGCTGTGGTGGCAAGAGATCGATGTTCCCGCCGAGGGCAAAACCTACGACATCCCGATGGACAAGAAGTGGGCGCGACATGACCTCTACGTCAGCGCGCTGGTGATTCGTCCGGGTGAGCGCAAAGCCAACGTCACGCCGAAACGCGCCGTGGGCGTCCTGCACCTGCCGCTGGATCGCTCGCAACGCAAGTTGGCGCTGAGCGTCACGGCACCCGAGAAGATGCGGCCCAAGCAGCCGCTCAAACTTAAGGTCAATGCGAAGAACGCTGACGGCACGATCCCGGAGAGCGTGCATGTGCTGGTAGCGGCGGTGGACGTGGGCATTCTCAACATCACTGAATACGCCACGCCGGATCCGTTCGCGGCAATGTTCGGGCGCAAGGAGTACGGCGCCGATCAGCTGGACATCTATGGGCAGTTGATCGAGGCCGGGCGTAATCGTCTCGCCAGCCTGGCCTTCGGCGGTGACGCGGCGCTGGCCAAAGGCGGCAAGCGGCCGGAAACCAGTGTCACCATCGTCGCCCTGCAAAGCGCGCCGGTGACCCTGAACGAGCAGGGAGACGCGGAAGTCAGCGTCGACATCCCGGATTTCAACGGTGAGCTGCGGATCATGGCCCAGGCCTGGACCGATGAGCGCTACGGCATGGCCGAGGCCAAAACCGTGGTAGCGGCGCCGCTGATTGCCGAGTTGTCGGCACCGCGATTCCTGGCGGGTGGCGACCAGACCAAGGTGGCGCTGGACCTGTCGAACCTGTCCGGCAAAGCGCAGAAGCTCAATGTGCAAGTGGTTGCTGAAGGGCAGTTGAGCCTCGCAGACGGCGACGGCCCGAAAGCCGTCAGCCTGGATCAGGGGCAACGCACCACGTTGCAGATTCCGGTCAAGGCGCTGGGCGGCTTCGGTCAGGGCGTGATTCGTGTCACGGTCAATGGCCTGGACCTGCCGGGCGAGAGCCTGCCGGCGTTCAGCCGCGAATGGACCATCGGCGTGCGGCCTGCGTACCCGGCGATGCTCAAGCAATACCGCGCGGTGCTGAAGGATCAAGCATGGAGCCTGCCAGACGGCGCCCTTGAGGCGTTCGAGCCCGCTGGTCGTGAGGCGTTGCTGTCTGTGTCGAGCCGTCCGCCGCTGAACCTCGGTGAGCAGATTCGCGCGCTCAAAGCTTATCCCTACGGTTGCCTGGAGCAGACCACCAGCGGTTTGTACCCGTCGCTCTACGCCGACGCCGCGACGCTCAAGCGTCTGGGCCTGCAAGGCGAACCCGATGCCAAGCGCAAGGCCAAGATCGAGCTGGGCATCGAGCGACTGATCGGCATGCAGCGCTACAACGGCAGCTTCGGCCTGTGGGCCGCGGACGGTGAGGAGGAATACTGGCTGACCGCGTACGTCACTGACTTCCTGCTGCGTGCTCGCGACCAAGGCTTTGCCGTGCCACCGGATGCATTGAAGAAAGCCAACGAGCGGCTGCTGCGTTACTTGCAGGAGCGCAATCAGATCGAGGTGAATTACAGCGAGGACGCCGAACACACCCGCTTCGCCGTGCAGGCCTACGCCGGTCTGGTGCTGTCGCGCAGTCAGCAGGCCCCGCTGGGTGCGCTGCGCAGTCTGTTCGATCGCCGCAGCGACGCGCGATCGGGCCTGCCGCTGGTGCAGTTGTCCATCGCGCTGGAGAAAATGGGCGACAAACCCCGTGCCGATCAGGCCTTGCTTGCAGGACTGGCGGCCGGTCGCAAGGCCAACGACTGGCTCGCCGATTACGGCAGCCCGTTGCGTGATCAGGCATTGATTCTGTCACTGCTGGAGGAGAACAAACTGGCGACAGACAAGGTCGAGGAACGGCTGTTTGCGCTGTCCGATCAGGTCGCGGCGAACCGCTATCTGTCGACCCAGGAGCGCAATTCGCTGTTCCTGGCCGGTCGCGCGATCCTTGATAAGCCCGAAGGCAAATGGGCTGCGACCTTGACCAGCGGCAGCAACAATCGCGCGCTGAGCAATGATCAGCCGGGCGTCAAACTCGACAGTTCAGTGCTGGCCGCGCCGTTGACGGTGCAGAACACCGGTGGCGACACGCTGTATCAGCAAATGACCCTCTCCGGGTATCCGTCTCAGCCGCCTGCGGCCGGTGGCGAGATCCTGTCGATCAGCCGTGACTATCTGGGCATGGACGGCGCGGCGCTGAACCTCAATGGCTTGAAGAGCGGCGAACTGGTCTTGGTGCATCTGGAGATCAAGGCCAGGGAGCGCGTGCCGGATGCGTTGGTGGTGGATTTACTGCCGGCCGGTCTTGAGATCGAAAACCAGAATCTGGCGCAGAGTTCGGCCAGTCTTGAAGACGCCAGCGAGTCTGTGAAGCAGTGGCGCGAATCGATGGAAAACGCTGGCGTGAAGCATCAGGAATTCCGTGGCGATCGTTATGTGGCTGCGGTGGATCTGAAGGAATTCAACACGGTGCACCTGCTGTATCTGGCGCGGGCTGTGACGCCGGGCGTGTACCGCGTGCCGCCGCCGCAAGTGGAGTCGATGTATCGGCCGAACTGGCAGGCACTGGGCGAAGCGCCGGCGCAGTTGGTGGTGAAGGGCAAGAAGTAGAAGGACGGTCATTGCTCCCACGCGCTGCGTGGTAGCAGCCTTAACTGACGCTTTGCGTCAGGTGACGCTAGGGGACTGATTTATTTACAACGCTCCACCGTAAATTAATCTGTCCCCGGTTCCTGACGTATCAATGAATAATCCAGCTCAACAGCCACAACCCTAGAAACAGCCAGATGATCCCCATGATGATCGAGGCGCGCATGAAAGCGCGGATCGCTGAATACAGCAGCATCAACCCGATGACCAGGGCGACGATGCTGACGATTGAAGTGTCCATGCCCAGCGTGCGCGACAGGCCGTCAACGAAATTGCCGCCCGCGTGAGTGAACATGTTGAACAACCAGCTTAAGCCGTCGACGACGAAGCGGATCACGGCGCCAATCACTTGGCCGAGCCATTCGAAAACGCTTTCTACCTGCATATCTGCTTCCTGATGAGGGGCGTGGACCAAAAACGGCATTGCTCGCTTTGGCCGTCGATTGTCCGGGCGAGTTCCCTGTCGGGTAAAGGCTTTCTGTGAAGATCGCCCGATTATTGCTACGACAGGCTCGCTCGGGATCGTGCGAGCGAGCGTGCTCGCGAATGGGGCGACGCTTTGCCCGCGCTTTCGCCTGGCTCATCGGCAGCCTGCTCATGGTGTGCCTGCTGCTCTGGCTGGCCGATCGGATCTGGCCGCTGCCCTTGCCCAAGGACGATCTGGCGCGCGTGGTGCTCGCCGAAGACGGCACGCCGTTGTGGCGGTTCGCCGATGCCAATGGCGTCTGGCGCTATCCGGTGACGGTCGACCAGGTGTCGCCCTATTACCTCGAAGCGCTGCTGACCTACGAAGATCGCTGGTTCTATCAGCACCCTGGCGTAAATCCCATGGCACTGGCGCGCGCCGCTTGGCAGAACCTCGCTGGCGGCCACGTGGTGTCCGGTGGCAGCACGCTGTCGATGCAGGTCGCCCGTTTGCTCGACCCGCATTCGCGCACGCTGGCGGGAAAACTCCGACAACTGTGGCGCACCGCGCAGCTGGAATGGCACCTGTCCAAACAGGACATTCTGGTGCTGTACCTGAACCGCGCTCCGTTTGGCGGCACCTTGCAGGGCGTCGCCGCCGCCAGTTGGGCTTACCTGGGCAAGTCCCCGCAGCAGCTGACCCGTGCCGACGCGGCGCTGCTGGCGGTCTTGCCCCAGGCGCCGAGTCGCTTGCGTCCGGATCGCCACGCGCAACGCGCCCAGGCCGCGCGGGACAAGGTGTTACGGCGTCTGGCCGAGTTCGGCACCTGGCCCCAGGGGGCCGTTAACGAAGCGCTGGAAGAACCGCTGCTGCTCGCGCCTCGTCAGGAACCCAGCCTGGCGCCTTTGCTCGCCCGGCGCCTGAACCGCCCGAACAGCCCGCCGCTGATCCGCACCACCCTGGACGCCGGTCTGCAGCGACGTCTCGAAGACCTGCTGCTGGGCTGGCGCGCGCGTCTGCCCGAGCGCACGTCCGCCGCGATTCTGGTCGTAGAAGCGCAGAACATGGCCGTGCGCGCGTACGTCGGCTCGGTGGACATCGGTGATGCCAAACGCTTTGGTCATGTGGACATGGTCAGCGCGCTGCGTTCACCCGGGTCAACGCTGAAACCCTTTCTCTACGGCAAGGCCATCGACGCCGGGCTGATCCATTCCGAGTCATTGCTGCAGGACGTGCCAAGGCGCTATGGCGACTATCGTCCCGGCAATTTTTCGTCGGGCTTCAACGGTGCGGTGGCGGCAAGCTCGGCGCTGTCGATGTCGCTCAATCTGCCAGCGGTGCAGTTGCTGGAAGCCTACGGCCCCAAGCGCTTCGCGGCGGAATTGCGCAATGGCGGCGTGCCGTTGACTCTGCCGCCTCTGGCCGAACCCAATCTGGCGTTGATCCTGGGCGGTGCAGGCAGTCGGCTGGAAGATCTGGTCGGTGGCTACAGCGCGTTTGCGCGGGGCGGACGCAGTGCGGACATTCGTTTGCAGCCCGATGACCGTCTGCGTGACCGACCGATGATGTCGCCCGGCGCGGCGTGGATCATTCGGCGGATTCTCAGCGGCCAATCCCGGCCTGACCTCGATCCCCACGCCGAGCTTGTGCAGCGCCCGCAACTGGCCTGGAAAACCGGCACCAGTTACGGCTTTCGAGATGCGTGGTCGATTGGCGTAGGGCCGAGGTTTCTGATCGGCGTGTGGATCGGCCGGCCGGACGGGACCCCGGTGCCGGGGCAGTTTGGGCTGGCGTCGGCAGCGCCGTTGATGCTGCAGGTTCACGACCTGCTGGTGAACCGCGACGCCCAGCGCAACATCCTGCCGCCGGTGTTGCCGGTGCCGCTCAACGTCGGTGTCGCAGCGATCTGCTGGCCGCTGGGTCAGCCGATGAGCAAAAGCGACCCGAACTGCCGTCGCCAGCGTTTCGCCTGGACCCTCGACGGCACGACGCCGCCGACCTTGCAGGCGACCGATCAGCCGTTGGGGTTGGGGCTCACGGAGAAAGTCTGGCTGAACGACAAGGGCTTGCGCGTCGCGGCAAGTTGTCCACAGGCTCAGGTCAAAGAGATTGCGCTCTGGCCGGCGCCGCTCGAACCCTGGCTGCCCAAGAGCGAGCGGCGCGAGGCACGTTTGCCGGACATCGACCCGTCATGCCCGCCCCAAGGGTTGAGCCTGGCGCCGCCGTTGTCGGTAGTGGGGGTGCGGGAGGGCGATCAGTTGCGCTTGCCGGCCGGCAGTCAGCAGCTATTGCGCCTCAAGCTGTCGGCGCTGGGCGGAAGTGGCCGGCGCTGGTGGTTCATCGACGGCACGCCGGTGGGCGACACCGCCAGTCAGGACAGCTACACCCACACCTTCACACGCATGGGGCGATATCAACTGAGCGTGCTGGATGAAAGCGGACAGACTGCCAGAGTGGAATTCAGTGTGGTGGATTGAGGCCTGGAGTTCGCCCCACTCTTGTGGGCGCGAGCGGGGTGGCGGTCCACCTTGCTCGCGAATGGGTGCTACAACCGCTGAATCTTCGGCGGTTGCAATGCCGTCTTCGTGAGCAAGCTCACTCCCACATGGACCATGCCTCACCGGCTGAGAACTGGGATCCACCCTCAATGGGGCGGGTATTGCTGCAGGATTTTCTGCACCGTCTGGCGCAAAGCCTGCTCGCGCGCAGCAGGGTTGGCGTTGCCGTCACTGACCATCTGTTCGGTGCTGCCACGCCACACCAGCTTGCCGTCCTTGCCGTCGAGCATGTCGATCTGCAGCGTCGAGACTTTGTAATCGATGTTGCGCGTCTCGGTGCCGATCGGGCCGCCCCAGTAGCCGCCCCATGGATTACCCCAATACCCGCCACCGCCGCCGTAGTTGGTGGTGACCGTCTGCTGACGGTTCTCAACGATCAGCCACGTCTGCAATTGAACGTCCGCTTTCACGCCGGGCGCCGCCATGCGCAGGCCGCGCTGCTCAAGCTGCTCGCCGACTGCCTGGCGAATGCGCTGCTCGGTGAGGTCACTTTTGATCCGCGGATCGTCGGGCTGATATTGCAAACCGGGCTCCTTCCACGCCCAGGACCGGTAGGCGCCGAAATCGCGCTGGGCGTCGAAATCGCGGTTGACCCGATCAGTCTGGCAGGCGCCGAGCAGCAGGGCGACACAAAGGACAGCAATGCGGCGGTACATAGGATTTCTCCAGCGTGTAAACAAAACGCCATGGGGCGCGAAATCAGGACGGCGGGTAGGCCGTCAGGGCTTGTTGTACGGCCTGGCGCAGGGCTTTGGCGCGCGTCGACTGATCGCCGCCGCTGGCGGTTTCGGCGCTCGCGCTCCAGACCGGCTGACCGCTGCGGGCATCGAACAGACTGATGCGCACCACAACTACCTGCTCTTGATAGGTGCGCACGATCGGCACGCTGGCATAACCGCCGTAACCGTTGCGGTACCCATTGCCACCGTAATAGCCCACACCTGAACCGCCGTAGTACGGATCGTAATAGTCGTCACGCACCTGCCGAATCCGGGTCTCTGCATGGGCATCGGCGGCCACGCGCAGGTCTGCCGCCTGCGGGTTCTGCGAAGGCCGCAGACCGCGTTGATCCAGCCCGTTGCTGACGGCTTCGGCCAGTTGAGCAGAGTCAGCCCAGAGGGTGCCCGGTGGCAGCTGGCCGTTGAGCCAGGCCCAGTTGCGATAGCGCCCGTAATCACGCGGCGCCGCAGGGTATGCGCTCATGTCGATCGCATTGGCGGCCTGAGGCGGCGCCGGTGGAATGGCCGCAGACACGGCGCGATAAGGGTTGGGGCTCTGGCAGGCGGCGAGGCCCATGCAGAGGGAAAGCAAAGCGAGACGGCGTTTCATGAGGGTCTCCGCAGCGAGTGTTAAGCAGCGTGTATCAACCAGCGTGGGTCAGACAGCCCGGCACATCCAGTGCAGATAGCGTCCGAGTCCGGCGAAGGCCGGGTGGCGACGGTGTGCGAGCTCCATTTCCAAGAGGTCCGCGAGATCAGCTTTGGCCTGAAACTCGACCGGCATGTAATCGTGAAAAACCCGAACGCCACTCTGGGTTTCGACTCGCCACAGGGAGCCAAGTTGCGCCGCCAGTTCGCGGGGATCAACAGGCTCCTGGGGCGTCAGGCTCTGTTTTTCACCGGCCAGGGTGTTCTTGCGCATCTTGCGGAAGTGGCCCTTGAGCAGGTTGCGGTAAATCAGTGCGTCGCGGTTGTAAAAAGCCAGTGACAGCCAGCCGTCGGGCTCGGTCAACTGATGCAGCACCGGCAGAATCGTGAACGGCTCGTCCAGCCACTCCAGCACTGCATGGCAGATCACCAGGTCGTAACGCTCGGTCAGAATATCGGGCAGGGCTTGCCAAGGTGCTTGAATGAACGTGGCGCGCTGACCGGCATCGGCGAAGCGCTGACGGGCGCCCTCCAGCATGGGGGCGGCGGGCTCAGCCACAGTGACGTCATGGCCGCGTTCGGCGAGCCACAACGACATGTGGCCAAGCCCCGCGCCAATGTCCAGCACGCGCAACGGACGATCCGGCAGGCTCTCGGTGAGGTCAGCTTGCAGCACCGCTAGACGGATCGCACCCTTGGCGCCGCCGTAGATTTTTTCAGCGAAGCGCGTCGCCAGTTGATCGAAATGACGGTCGCTCATTGGCTGAACCGCCGTTCGCCGTCCGCCAGTTTCGCGCGCACGACTTCATCCATGTCCAGGCCCAACTCGCTGCACAACAACAGCAGGTAAAGCACGATGTCCCCGACTTCCTGCCCGGCGTGGGCCAGTTCATCAGCCGGCAGTTGGCGGGACTGATCTTCGGTTTTCCACTGGAAGATTTCCACCAGTTCAGCCATTTCCACGCTGGCGGCCATGGCCAGGTTTTTCGGGCTGTGAAATTGCCGCCAGTCGTTGTTATCGCGGATGCGATGCAGGCGTTCGGTGAGTTCGTCGAGGTTCATGGGGGTCTCCTGAAGGTGCGTAGCTTCAGGGGGATAGGCGATTGACGCAAGGGGTCGCAGTGTTCAGAGATGCAGGTTCAAGACCCACCACGACGGTGCACCGATTCCCTTTGTAGGACCGGCTTTAGCCGGGAAAGCGGCAGATGCCACACCGCAAAAGTGATGGCCCAAGCACAGCCATCACTCCGAAGCCGGCTGCCAATTCCCCACCATATGCACGATTCCTTCCGCGCCCTCCAGCTTAAACTGCCCATGGGACCCTGCCGCGCTGGCAGACAGCGTCACTCCGCTGGGCAGCCGCACTGGTTTTTGAAATGCCACCGATATCTCCACATTCGAGGCCGGCAGGTGATCTTCAAGGGCTGCCAACGAGCGGCTTTTTATCCACAGCCCATGGGCAATCGCCTTGGGAAAACCGAACAGTTTGGCGCTGCTGTCACTCAGGTGAATCGGGTTGTAATCACCACTGACCTTCGCGTATTGGCGACCGATGTCCGACGGCGCCGACCACGTCGCCAGTTCCGTCATCGGCAGTGGCGCGGGCTCGTGATCGCCTTCGATCTCTCCATCCACGTGAACGCCTCGGCACAGCATCGTGCTCTCTTCCTCCCACAGCAGGCCCAGCGCATCCTCGATCTGGGTGATCAGACTGAACGTCGCGCCTTTGGCGTGGGGCTTGAGATGGCCGGCGCGTACGCTGACCTGCACCTTGATCACGCTGCCGAGCGGGCGACGAATGCTGATCCGGTTATGCAAGTGGACCAGCCCGAGGAGCGGGAAGGGGAAGTCTTTGTCGGTAAGCAGCTTCATCTGCAGCGGGAAGGCCAGCACGTGGGGGTAAGTGGGCGGCAACAGGCTGCCGGGCACGAACCCGCAGACCTGGGCAAACGCCTTGACCTTGTCCGGGTCCACCGACATCCAGCACCGCAGGCCCTGATCCGGCAATTGGGTGCCGCTGACCTTGCGCCGCAGCGCCGCTTGCATGAACAAACCGGGCAAGGCCGGGGGCGTGTCCAGATACCGCCAGTGCGCACTCATCGAGCTTCTCCTGTGGTGATGCTGCAGATCAGGCACGCCTCGGACCGACGGGGCGAGCTCAAACGGTGATCGTGTCGGTGCTCACTCAGGCGCCAAGCACGCTTTGGCCGCACACGCGCAGCACCTGGCCGCTCATTGCGCCGGAGCCCGGCTGACCCAGCCAGGCCACTGCTTCCGCCACGTCTTGCGGCTGACCGCCCTGACCCAAAGAGCTCATGCGTCGACCGGCCTCTCGCAGGGCAAAAGGCATGTGCGCCGTCATGCTGGTTTCGATAAAACCCGGCGCCACGGCGTTGATGCTGATGCCCCGCGCTTTAAGCGTCGGCGCCATTGCCCGTGCGTAGCCGATCAGGCCGGCCTTGCTGGTGGTGTAGTTGGTCTGGCCGCGGTTGCCTGCCAGTCCGCTGATCGACGCCAGCAGAATCACACTGCCGTTGTCGCGCAGTGCGCCGCTGTCGATCAGCGCCTGGGTCAGCACCTGGGGAGCATTGAGGTTGACGTCGAGCACCGAGTCCCAGCAGTCCGCGGGCATATTGGCCAGCGTCTTGTCCCGGGTGATGCCGGCGTTGTGCACGACGATATCCAGGCCGCCGGGGAGGTGTTCAATCAACTGAGCGGCAGCGTCCGGTGCGCAGATGTCCAGCACCAGCGCCTGCCCGCCAAGACGCGCCGCCAGCGCATCGAGATCGGATTTGGCTTGGGGCACATCCAGCAACACGACTTCGGCCCCGTCGCGGGCGAGGGTTTCCGCGATGGCCGCGCCGATGCCTCGGGCTGCGCCAGTTACCAGCGCTTTACGTCCGGCCAGTGGGCGGGTCCAGTCCTGAACCTGCTGATGGCAGGCACTCAGGCGAATGACCTGACCGGAGATGAACGCGCTCTTCGGCGACAGGAAAAACCGCAGCGCGCCTTCCAGTTGATCTTCGGCGCCGTCCTCTACTTGCAGCAGCTGAACCGTGCCGCCATTGCGCATTTCCTTGGCCAGCGAGCGGCTGAAACCTTCGATGGCCTGCTGCGTGCTGGCCGCCAGCGGATCGGTTTGGGCATCGGGCGAGCGCGCGAGAATGACGACGTGGGCGCTGTTATCCAGATGACGCAAGATCGGCTGAAAGAATTCGCGCAACTGATTCAGCTGAAAGGTGTGCAGTAGCGTGCTGGCGTCGAAGACCACAGCCTTGATCTTCTCGCTCTGCTCGGCGGTCCAGGGTTGGGCGCCGGTATTTTCGCCAGTCACTGCACCGCCAGCACTGAACAACACGTCGGTCAGGCGTGGCGCAAAGGCGCTGACCCGCTCGGCCAATGGCCCCGTGCTCAGCAACATCGCGCCCTCAACCGGACGCAACCGACCCGCCTGCCAGCGCTCCAGACGTGCGGGCGCAGGCAAACCGACGGCCCCGACCAGCTTGCGGCCGAGGTCGGAGTTGACGAAGTCAATGTAGCGATCGGATGCCATGGAACACTCTCCTTGAGTCTGGGTTCAAATCAGTGGACCGCGTGGTCGGGTAATAGGTCCTACGCTGTCAGGCAGCGCTTCTCAAACCATAGACGCATTCAGGGCAGGGAGATTTAGATGATTCAGACACGACGCGTGGCCATTGTCGGCGGTAATCGCATTCCGTTCGCTCGCTCCAACGGCGCGTATGCCACCGCCAGCAATCAGGACATGCTGACCGCCGTGCTGGAGGGTCTGATCGAGCGTTTTAATCTGCATGGCCTGCGCATGGGCGAAGTCGCCGCCGGCGCCGTCCTCAAGCACTCCCGTGATTTCAACCTCACCCGTGAATGTGTGCTCGGCTCAAGACTGTCGCCGCAAACCCCTGCCTATGACATTCAACAAGCCTGCGGCACCGGGCTCGAAGCGGCGCTGCTGGTGGCGAACAAGATCGCCCTCGGTCAGATTGAGTGCGGCATTGCCGGCGGCGTCGACACCACGTCCGACGCGCCCATCGGCGTCAACGAGGACCTGCGGCAGATCCTGTTGCAGGTCAATCGCAGCAAGACGACGGCTGACAAGCTCAGAGCGCTGACACAATTGCGCCTGCATAACCTCAAGCCGGAACTGCCGCGCAATGGCGAACCCCGCACCGGTTTGTCGATGGGCCAGCACTGCGAGCTGATGGCGCAGACCTGGGGCATCCCCCGCGAGGCGCAGGACCAACTGACGCTGGAGAGCCATCAGAAAATGGCCGCTGCGTATGCGGAAGGCTGGCAGGACGACCTGCTCACGCCGTTTCTCGGCCTGACCCGCGACAACAACCTGCGAGCCGACGCCAGCCTGGAAAAACTCGCCTCGCTCAAGCCTGCTTATGAGCGCAGCGCCAAAGGCACGCTGACAGCGGGCAACTCGACGCCGCTGACTGACGGCGCCTCACTGGTGCTGCTCGCCAGCGAAGCGTGGGCGCGTGAGCGGGGCTTGCCGATTCTGGCCTACTGGCAGGATGGCGAGGCCGCCGCCGTGGATTTCGTGCGCGGTCACGAAGGCCTGCTGATGGCCCCGGTCTACGCCGTCCCTCGTCTGCTGTCACGCAACGGGTTGACGCTGCAGGACTTCGATTATTACGAGATTCACGAGGCCTTCGCAGCGCAGGTGCTGTGTACGTTGAAGGCCTGGGAAGACCCCGAATACTGCAAAACCCGTTTGGGCCTGGATGCGCCGTTGGGATCGATTGATCGCAGCAAGCTGAATGTGAAAGGCAGCTCGCTGGCGGCCGGGCATCCGTTTGCCGCAACGGGTGGGCGGATTGTGGCGAACCTCGCGAAACTGCTGAGCAAGAAAGGGGGAGGGCGCGGGTTGATCTCCATCTGCGCGGCCGGTGGTCAGGGCGTTACGGCTATCATCGAGAGCTGATTTTTTAAAGTGTTTTCAAGGGACTTTTTTAAAGGGGACTGATTTATTTACAGCGCTTCACCGTAAATTAATCTGTCCCCGTTTGAAGGGAACCAAAATCAAATAAATCAGACCCCTTTAGTCAAGACCCCTTTTAGTCCAGTGCGGCAGCCCGATTCTGCATCAGCTGTCATCCCCCAAAAAGGCTCCAGCGATGGCAACTGACGAACACTCTTCACGCAGCCTCGATACTCAGCGTCAAATCCCGGCGATCAAGGCCCTACCGCGCGCGCTCTACGCCCGAGCCGAAAGTTTGAGCCAAGGCTCATGGACCCCCACTCACAGCCACGACTGGGTGCAGTTTTCCTACGCCATCAGTGGCGTACTTGGCGTTCACACCCCCCATGGCAGCTTCTTTGCTCCGCCGCAGTGGGGCGTTTGGATTCCGGCTGGTCTCGACCATGAAGTGGTCACGTCAACCCGCGCCGAGATGCGCAGTCTTTATGTGCGCAGGGAGGATTGCGAGTGGGCGCCGGACCGCTGTCGCGTGCTGGAAGTCACGCCGCTGGCCAGGGAGCTGATCAAAGCGTTCTGCCAACTGCCGGCGGAATATCCACAGGTCGACAGCCGCGAGATGCGCCTGGTGCAGGTGCTGATCGATCAGTTGGCAAGTCTGCCCGAAGTGGGGTTTTCACTGCCGCTGCCAAGGCATGCGCGCCTGCTCGGTCTGTGCAATGAACTCATCGAACAACCTGAGCAGCTCATCACCCTGACCGAGTGGGCAGCGCGACTGAGCATGTCCGAGAAAACCCTCATGCGCCTGTTCCAGCGGGAGACCGGCCTGAGCTTTCGAGGCTGGCGACAACGCGCCCGATTGCTGTCCTCACTTAAAGCGCTGGAGGAGGGCACAAGCGTGACCAGCGCAGCGCTGGCCTCGGGTTACGACTCGACATCCGCATTTATCGCCGCATTCAAAAGCCTGTTCGGGCTCACCCCCGGCGAGCTCTTTCGCAGCCAATAACAGTAGGTAGGCGTGGAAAGGGGACTGATTTATTTACTGGAAAGGGGACTACTGGAAAGGGGACTGATTTATTTACAACGTTTCACCGTAAATTAATCTGTCCCCGAGTGCCGCGCGTGCCATGTCCCCGCGTGCCAAATCCGATCTGATCCATCCCTGATCAAGTACCCAATACACCCTGAGGCCGACCCCGGCCCCGGTATTCAACCCGTCGCCCCAACACCTGTTCAACCTCATCAGCAAACTGCCGTCCCCCGGTCAATTGCCCCCTCTGCAGTGCATTCCGAATCAGTCTCAACTCGCCGTCAGCCGCTGGCGCCTCAAAAAACGCCCGATACGCCTGTTGCCGACCAAGCTGTGTCAGCCCCAACGCCTCGTAACAGGAATGAACATCCAGCCAGTCGTGCTGCACATTCGTGGTGAACCGCAACCCAAAGCTTGACCATCGATACTCCTCCACGCGCTCAACCATTCCGGCCCGCACAGGATTGAGTTCGATATACCGACTGCACGCCAGCAAATATCCATCGGACTGCACAACGCTAGACTTGTAACGACTCTCCCATAGCGTTCCAGACCGCCCCTCCAGCTTATTGCGATACCGCGTCATGCGCGCAGCAAGCGCCTTCATCAACTTCCCCAATCCTTCGGTGCATGTCGGGGCTAGCAATAAGTGCACATGGTTGGTCATCAGGCAGAACGCAAACACCTTCACGTCAAATACATCTTTGAGTTCCTGAAGATCATCCAGATAACGCGCGAAATCGTCCTCATGGGCAAACACCGTTTGCCGGTTATGGCCGCGCTGAACAATATGATGAGGGTGACCGGGCAACACGATACGAGTAATGCGGGGCATGACTGATCCTCCGTCCTTGGGAAGGATCAGCGTAGCCGCGATGGTTCAGGGCGACCTGCGTAAAAGGGGGCAAATTGATTGCAACGTTTGTAGCGCAAGTGAACCAAAAGCGCTGACTTGAGGCAAGGGGACGGATTTATTTAGAGATGCAAGGGGACAGATTTATTTACACGCTTCACCGTAAATTAATCTGTCCCCGGTTTAAATAAATCAGACCCCTTTATCATAAATAAATCAGACCCCTTTATCAAATAGTACCTTTATCTCTAAACCCCTTTATCTGTACTGCTGGCTTAAAGAGATCGAATAAGAATGTTATCTACTTGATAATCGTTGCCGTCCCCCGTTGAAACATGACTAACAATTTGAAACGTAAGCTGCGAGGATTTCGACTGAACTGTCCCAGCAATCCTTACCCACTGTTCGTCGTACATGAGTGTGACTTGTGAGGAAGCTGGTCCTTGGTTAGTTGCTAGCGACAGGACAGGAGGGGTCCGCCAAGACCCGTGACGTTGTCCTTGCAATGAAAACTCGTACTGTTTTCCAGTAATCAAATTAGATAGAGTTTTTTGTAACGTAACTCCGGCTGAAGCATTAGTAAAAGTTACATTCGCTGCCCATGTATTGCCCCCGTAAGAATCTATACGCCAATCACGCGGATCTGCCGCGGCCGGCCCAGCACTCCAGCCGTTCCAGCTCCTATCCTCAAAGTCAGTGTAGTCATGCAAAGGTGCTCTTCTGGTAAAGCGACGAGGCGATGAGACAGGCCGTGATCCATATAGTCCCTTGGCAGTGATTGAGTAGTCCTTCATCTCCAATCCCAACATCAGCAGGGACCAATCACCCGTTGCACCAGTATGAACAGTGCCCAGAGAGATTACGCCGTTTAATAACTCGACGTTCGTATCAGGCGACGCATTCCCGAATACAGTTACTGAGCCGCTGTACGTACTTCCACCGTCAGGAATGTCGTCTGCGTCCTCATCAACGATTCTTGTAATAACTGGTTGAATATCAGGTGCAGCAACCACTGTATAGCTCTGCACCGGAAACGCATGCTGCGTCAGC
>LIDZ01006378.1_pt3 | contig 20418 bp, 19 predicted proteins | sample 644651 | NCBI WGS metagenome assembly LIDZ01 (sample SAMN03856242, study PRJNA289617) | food metagenome | isolation source: wine grapes on drying loft during traditional withering process | host: Vitis vinifera cv. Corvina | place: Italy: Gargagnago di S. Ambrogio di Valpolicella | collected 2014-01 | reverse complement strand
TAATTCGCCAGGTCCAACAAAGCTGCATTGTTTAGATAGCCGCCAACCTCAACTGGGAAAGTGTGGTCGCTCACTGTAAGTGTTAAGGGTTGCGGAGTAGGCGTTGGTTCAGGATCAGGCTCCACACGGGTAGCGCCATTGTTTCCGGTAATATCAAGGGCAAGTGTTGCAGTATCGCCTGCCGGATTTTTCGCTTGAACTTCATAGCTTCCTGATAGAGAAAGGTTGATTTGCTCTACTTGGGCTGAATCATTGGGTGCTGCCGTTAATTTTAGCGCAGCTGCTTGCTCTTCCGTAAATACGGAAACCTTATCAATCGTTGTTTTGCCTAACAATGTATTTAAATCATGATAATAAACTGCTTCATCAATTGCAGCGTAGACCATTTTTGAAGTGATAGTCAAAGCCAGCTCATCTTTATTGCCTGAGTAAGTAATTCGATTCAACAGATCAGCCTTTGTGATTACTTTATTGTCTTCAAATGGTAGGCTATCTTCGGTTTTATCAAAGGCAATCTCGGTAGTGGTAACTCTTGTTTGCTTACTAGGTAAAACCTCCAGCTCTACCGGCAAAGCGTCATTCACAAAGAAAGCAGCCGGTTCTTCGACTTCAGCTGGAACGTCCACTTTTGGAATCTTCACTTCGTGGGTCCCAAGATCATCCGTGTAAGAAACCATCATACTTTTCTCTTCAGCTAAAGCAGCAAAAGCTTCAGGATTCTTCTTAGCCTCAGCAAGATAGCTCTGCTTTAATTCTTCAGCGATCTTCCGGGACTCTTTATTTGGTGTAACTACTTTTTCAATATAGTCCTTTTTAGCCGCGGATCTTCTTTTTGACGTACTCTTAACAGGTACCCAATTCCCATTTTCATACTTGAAGGTATCGACACCATCGCCGACATCTCTGTTCCAGATACTTGCATTTTCAATTGCTGCGCTAGGTTTTTCTACCGAGTTGTAAGTTGCTGCCTGCACTGATACAGCACTCGACAAGAAAAATGAAGCGACAACCAATAAACCAACCAACTTTTTCACGTTTTCTCCTCCTTGCATTTGTTAAGTAAAGTAAATCTATTATCTTTATCCTTTAAATAATAGTATATACATAAAGGGTAATAAATACAAAAGATAGTTTAAATATATATAAAACAGACCCAAGAATAATATAGGAAATTCATCAGCGCTTTGTCTGTTAATGTCTCCAAACAATACTTCTCACTAAGCTTCGCTTAAACTTAATCAAAAGTACCTATCCAGCAGCAATCATTTGTAGCATAATAAGTAAAAACGTTTTACACATTGGAGATATGATGAATCCTGAACTATTTATTATTGAATTACTTTCTTCCAAAGAGAAGGTTTTAGCCTATGACAAAGAAACGCGTCAGAAAAACCTATTGGCAATCATTGGCTATTTAATTGGAATCAACGGCCTCTTCTTTGGCTTGTCTACGCTTGTTTATCGTTCCTTCCCGTGGCGAATATGGTCGATCACCAGCAGTTATATATTAGAAGGTCTGTATTATTTTTCGTTGGCGGTGGGGGTTATTTGCCTAGTCGTTCTACTGGGATTATTAGTGGAAAATGTATTTGGCAGGCTGCTGCTGCACCATTCCTATAATCGCTGGCTAGAGAAAAATGTCGGGAAAACGCTGAAGATTCAGCAGGTGTATCAAGAAAACGGCTACTACTATTTAGCCGAAAAATCGAAAGTTCCCAAAATCCGTCTAACACAGACCGATTGCCTCCCGTTAACTACCACAATGGATAGCGCTACTATTATAATAGGAAGAAAACCGCAATTTCCCGGAATCAGGTCGAATCAGCTGTTCATACTAAATAGCGAACCGGCAGCTTTGCCGCAGACCTTTTCCAAGGCCCATTCCTTTAATCAACGAGCGGTACTGCTGCTAGCAGGTCTGCTATTTGTTACAATGGCGGGAATTTCTTACTATGAAGTAACCAGCTACTACCAAACATTCTATGGTACCGATGTCGTGGAAACGACCTATTCCTCCAGCAGTCAAGAAGTATTGGATGCCGAAGGGCTGTTAACCCAGCAAGGCTCCACGCCAGATTATCCAATCAGCCAAACCAATCAATTGGAGCTGGTGACTGACAGCAATGAACTCTACATGACCACTGACAACGGAACGAATTGGTCATTTATTCCTTTGAAACCCGAATGGCTGCGGTTTGGCAGTTATCTGCTGACTAGCGGCGAGATTCCGCTGGGCTACTGGATGGATAAAACTTATGATATTTCGCCGGATTTTTCTTGGTTTATTTATTCTCAAAATGCTGAGGCTGTCGAATTTTTATCCTCAAAAGACAACGGACAAACTTGGCAAAAATCCGTAGTAACTGAAAATGATGGGCCATGGGTTCGTTACCGCAAAGCCAGTTTCTTCCCAAACGGCAGCGGCGTGCTAGTATATTCAACCGCTTCGCCGGAGGTTTCCTCTGAAGGGCTGGAAATATACTTTACCAGTGATTTTGGTGAAACCTGGGAGCGAAGCAATGGCACAACGATCGGGCAACCAGTCCAAAATGTCAGCTTTGTAAATCCGACACTAGGCTTTGTCTCCACACGAGAACAGTTGTACTATACCAACAATGGCGGCAGCTCCTTTAAAGAAGCCGTAGTCACCATCCCGGAAGGCTATCAAACCGGCGGACTGGATCTCTTCCAAACCCCCAATGAAGTCATTCAAGTCAGCACCAATCTACTGGAAACTAGATTTTACTTGCTGAAAACGGAGGGCATCGATCAATGGAAAATGTTCGCCTGCCGCTACCAATCTTCCGACAACGGTGAAACATGGCAGCTTGCAGAACAGCTGTCGCAAGTGGAGTTGACGGATTAAATAGCTTTACCGACGAACAAAGAAATTTTGTTCGTCTTTTTTAGTAATAAAACAAGCATATTTTACCAATTCCTACTGCCTTCAATCGTATATAATGAAGATAACCAAAACCTAAATGATCAATCAAGACAAGAAAAGAGGGGAGAGCATGACGAATTGGCAAGAGCTATTCCAACCACATGTTTTAGAACGAGGCTATGACTATTATTCAGAAAATCGAGTCATTAATATGGTTGTGGATGAAAATAGTGTCGCAGCAACAGTTGCTGGCAGCCATGAGTATGATGTCGAAGTTGAATTTCTTAGTGAAGAACAGCCAGTCCTTTATTGCGATTGTCCATACGCGCAGGAAGTAAATTATTGCAAGCACATGGCAGCTGTTTTGTTTGAATATGACAAAACTAAAGAGGGAAAACGAAATAGTTCTAAGCCGAATATTGAACAGCTGGTTGCTAAAGCAGATGAAAGGACTGTCCGTAGTTTTTCGACCAAAGCTCTGAAAAATGATTCGAAGTTAGAACAACGTTTTATCCAAAAGCTGTCGCCGGAAATTGCCCTTAGTGACCTGCGGCAATACGAACGTCAAGTAAACAAGATTATTCATCGTCACGCCGGACTGGAAAACTATATTGAGTTTGATCGTGTGGATCGATTCGTACAAGCACTGATGGATTTTACTACAAACGCTATCTATCCATTCATAGAACATCGGCAGCACTTAGCTGCCTTTCAGCTGATTAAACACTTAGTTTTAGAAGTTGATAGCGTGGATCTGGACGACTTTGAAGGTGAATTATATGAATTGTCTCATGAGTGTCAATTCATGTGGGAAAAAATGATTCAAAATGCTGACCCAGAAGAAAGAGTCAGCATGGGCAACTGGTTTTTAAATCAAATAAAGCATCCATCCACCAATTTTTGCAGAGACGAGATAGAGGAAATTGTCCAAAACTATTTTTAGCAGGTGCCTGTGGTTATTCGAAAAATTCCTCTGCCGTAACCACCTTGGCAAAGCTGGTAAGCGCTGAGAGAAATGCTGCTTGAACGTCAGCAGCCGTAACCAACTTGCCATTTATAGCCAAATCTTTAGTAGCCGCAGCATCTGAGATAACGATCGGCCGAAAGCCTAACTCACAACTTGCTCGGGTAGTGGAGTCCACGCACATGTGGGTCATCATCCCAGTGATAACTAGTTGCTGGACGCCCAGCTTCTTTAAACTCTTTTCCAGACTAGTTTTAAAAAAGCTGTTGGGAAAAAGCTTTTTAATGATGATGGATTGCGCGGGTGTTCTCAGGTCTGGGTGCAGTTGAACACCTTTGGTACCAACTTTGAAAAAATCAGCCTTCAGGTCATACTTAACATGTTGAATATAGATAATCGGCAAATCGTTTTGCAAAAAGTGTTCCTCCAGCCGATTGATCTGTTTTAAGGCAGCTTCCGGTTGCACCAACGGCATTTTTCCACCGGGGAAATAGTCTTGTTGAACATCGATAATCAGTAGTCCCTTCTTCATTTTTTTAACCCCTTTTCAATTTTGTAGATTAAGTATATAAAGAAGCAGGCAGCTTGAACATCACTTGGTGAAAAAGTATTTGCCAAAAAACTTTCAGGATGAAAAAGGTGAGGATATGGATCAATTAGATCACGAGATTTTACAGATTTTAAAGAAAAACAGTCGGTTTACCAACAAAGAAATTGGCGAACAAGTTCATCTGACCGGCCAGGCCGTTGGTCTTCGGATCAGCAAGCTCCAGGAACAAGGAATCCTAAAAAGCTTCACCATAGAAATCGCCCATCCGGATCAGCAATTTATCCGTTTGTTTATGAAATCGACGGATTTTGCTGCCGCAGAAGCCGCAGTCAATCAGTTTGCCGCAGTAGATAAATTTTACAAGGTCAGCGGGCAGGCCTGCTACATCGTAGTCGCGCACTTTTCCAAGGAACAGCTGAACCTGTTTATTGAAACGATTTCCAAATGGGCGCGCTACAGTGTGGAGACGGTGCTGGTGGATAAAAAGCGTGTCAATGAATCTGCCATTACTGATTCTATTTGATTATTTTGTTTGATTTTCATCAAATAGAATCAAGCAGACCATCAGAAACTGGGAAAGAAAACCGTTGGATTGTTTTTCGGAATAGCCAAAAACGGCCTTCAGTTTAATCACAAAATGCAGGGGGAAAAAATGGAGCAAAAAATTAAACAAATGTTGCATAAAATTGAAGAGGAAGAACAGCTGGAAGTATTATATGCGGTGGAAAGCGGCAGTCGAGCGTGGGGATTTCAATCCGAAGACAGTGATTATGATGTTCGGTTTATCTACCGTCGTCCAAAAAATTGGTATTTGAAGCTGGAAAAAACAGCGGATCATTTGGAAATTCCTATCACGGAAGAACTGGATATTTGCGGCTGGGATTTAGATAAAACCTTGAGATTGCTGCAAAAAAGCAATCCGGCCTTATTAGAATGGCTGAACTCACCGTTAGTTTATGCCGCTAATTCACAATTTATCACTGAAATTCGCCAATTGAATGAAGGAAATCTCAATGAACAACGTTTGATCCATCATTATTTGCACATGGCTGAAGGCAACTATCGGGAGTACTTGAAAAAAGATCAAGTACGAATTAAAAAATATTTTTACGTCCTGCGCCCGGTGCTAGCTTGCATGTGGATTCAAACATACCATCAATTACCGCCGGTGCTATTTGAAGAGCTGCTAACGCTGCCAGCTTTATCTCCGGATTTGCTGCAGATCATTGACGAGCTGTTAGTCAGGAAAAAACGTGGTGATGAGTTGGACCTTGAGACTCGTATTCCAATGTTAAACCAATTTTTAGAAGAACAAATCGAATTATTTAGCGAGTATGTAAAGGGGTTAGAGCAAGGCCCAGCCATTTCCTCAGATCAGTTAAATGCTTTCTTTTTAAAGTGGATTCAACAATAAAAGGTAGCAACGCTGAACAGCTGCAGCGTTGCTACCTTTTTTCAACTAATCCGCGCCAAAAATCGTTTGGTCCGCTCTTCCTTCGGTGCCGCAAAAAATTCCTTTGGTGTACCTTCTTCGATAATTCGCCCGTCATCCATAAACACCACATGGCTGGCAATCTCGCGGGCAAAGCCCATTTCGTGGGTCACCACCACCATGGTAATCCCTTCTTCAGCCAATTGGCGCATCACCTGCAGAACATCACCGATCAACTCTGGATCCAGTGCTGAAGTGGGTTCGTCAAACAACAGCACATCTGGTTTTACCGCAATAGCTCGAGCAATCCCGATCCGTTGCTGCTGACCGCCAGACAATTCATGAGGATAGTAGTTCTCGTGACTGGACAGTCCCACCTTGACAATGGCTTCCCGAGCAGTCTTAAGAGCTTGAGCCTTGGGAATTTTACGGGCAATAATCAGACCTTCCAGTACATTTTCCAAGGCGGTTTTGTTGGCAAACAAATTGTAATGCTGAAAAACAAAGGCAGTTCTTTTCCGCAGCGCCAATATTTCTTTGTTGGATATTTTAGCTAAGTCGTAGACGTTATCCGCCAGAGCAAGCTCACCGCTGTCGGCTTTTTCCAAGCCATTTAGGCAGCGGAGAAAAGTAGTTTTCCCGGAACCGCTAGGGCCTAAGATGACAATTACGTCTCCTTGATTGACCTGCAGACTAACGTCTTTTAAAACTGATTGCTGCTGAAAGCTTTTGTGAATGTGGGTAGCGTTTAGCATGGAATTGCTCCTTTCTAACAGTAGGGTGCTGAGAAATTTGTCGTTGAACCAGTAAAAACAGTCCTTGAATCACGCCGCACAACAATAAATAGACTACGAAAATAACAAAATAGGCTTCAAAATAATGGTAGCCATAAGCCGCTTGTACTCGAGCAATGGCAGTAATGTCTTGAACCGTCATCACGAATACTAGCGAAGTCCCCTTTACTAAGTTAATCAGCAGGTTACATAAATTCGGCAAAGCTGAAACCAACGCCTGCGGGAAAATAATCCGCCGGTACGTTTGAAAGGTACTCAAACCAATCGCTTGCCCAGCCTCCAGCTGCCCTTTATCTACTGTCATCAAGGCGGAACGGAACACCTCCGATAGGCTGGCGGTAGTCAGAAAGCCAAAGACGATAAAGGCATAAAAAATCGGATTGAAGGCAAAGACATCAATCGAGCTGCCGATGCGCTGCATCAAGACATTTAAAACACTAGGCAGCAGACTGTAAAAGAAGAGAATCAACAAAATTGGTGGCGTCGCCCGCACAAAGGCCAGATACACCATGGAAAAAGCTGTTACGCCTTTTACTTGATGAATCCGCGCCAAAGACAAAAGCAAAGCCGGCAAAAAACTTAGCGCAAAAGCGACCACCATAATAGCTAAGGTTGTCGGAACTCCCCGCAGCGTGAGAAAAAAGGTTTCAACGATAAATTTCCAATCCATTTAATGCACTCCCTTCGGTGTCAGCAGGCGTTCCGCTGCTTGCGTAGTCAAGGTCAGTACAAAGGCCAACCCCCAATAAATAATCGCCGCCGCAGTATAAGTCTCCAATGAATAATTACCGAAGTTGCGGCTAATCAGCAAATTAGCACCACCTAATACATCAATTAAACCGATCGTATAGGCCAAGGCTGCATCCTTCATCAAATTAAGCAACGCACTGGAAAAATTCGGTAAAGCAATCCGAGCTGCTTGCGGCAGTAAAATTCGGTAAAAGGTTTGAACTGGCGACAATCCAATGCTAAGTCCCGCTTCTAGCTGTCCTTTAGGAACAGCAGAATACGCGGAAGTGAAAACCTTGGAAATAATTGCCGCAAACAATAAGGTCATGGCGATGATCACAAATACTCCTCGAGACCAGCCGTCCGTTTCGATTCCCAGCCACCAATTAAGGAAGCGAGGGAAGCCGTAAAAAACGATGAACAGCAGCACAAGCGGCGGGGTACAACGCAGAACAAACACGTAGCCTTCAGCAATCGAGCGCAGCGTCTTGTCCTTGGCTAGCAGCCCCCAAGCGACAATTCCGCCTAAAAGGGTGCCAATTAAAACGGTAACTCCAGCAACTGCCAAGGTTACCGATAAATTTGGCAGTAAGCCAGGCAGTACTTGCCAGATGCGGGCGGGATTAAATGTAACCATCGAATTCCTCCTTATTTGTTCTCGTCAATAAATTGGAACACATCTTCACCAAAGTATTCCTCTGACAACGACTGCAGCGTGCCGTCTTCCTCCAGCTCACGGATCGCTCCTTCATAAGCTTTAGCGAAGCCTTCATTCTGCTCATCTCTATGCAGCAGCGGATAAGTTGGAATACCTTTGTAAGGAACATAGGTCAACTGATCAGCGTATTGATGATAGGCGCCGTCTTCGTTTTCAATCGCTTCTTCATAGGAGAGCTTAATATCAAAGAAAGCATCGTAGCGTTTTTCCAATACCCAAGCATAGGCATCAGCGACATTAAAGGCTTCAGCCTCTGTCAATTGGATTTGCTGGTCAGGATTTGCTTGATTGTATTCATCAATCACATTCCATTGCGCATTTTGCGGGGAGATCGGAACAAGCTTGCCTCCTGTTTTTGCAAACGAGTCGATATCCGTAGTAGTGTCCGCATCCTCTTGACGAATGGTAAAGCCGATAATGCTGGCGCCGATTTTTTCTTTCGGCAGAATAAATTTCTCTGCCCGCTCTTCTGTGTACCAAGCACCTTTAACTCCTACATCGTATTTCCCTGATTCCAGCCCGATCAATAGATCATCATCGCTAGTACCGGTAAATTCCAATTCATACTGCGGCAGCTTTTCATCCACCGCTTTTAACACCTGCACCTCATAGCCGTCAGATTCGCCGGCTTCATTGATAAAATCATACGGCACATAGTTTTGAGTGTGGGCAACTTGAATCGTGGTCACTTGTTTTTCGTCAGCTGCAGCCGGTTGATTGCTTTGCCTGACCAGCAACGTTCCGCCCACCACTGCCAAAACGACGACAACACCTGCAATTAGTTTCTTCATTTAACTTCCTCCTTCGTATAAACCGCTTCGCGAACCCATTGTAAATGCTCCAGCGCAATATCACTAGGCACTGTGCAATCAGCACCGATAATAACGCCGGTCGTTCCGGCTTCTTCAATCAATGCTCGAGTGGCCGCTTGGATTTCAGCTTGATTGCCTTGATACAGCAAACCCTTCACCGTATTATCAAAGCCGCCAATGACCGTGCGGTTAAAGAAATTTTTACCTTCCGCTAAGGAAACTTCTTCTGGCCCGACTGCCCAGTTGACGGCCGCTGACGGATAATCTTGATATAAGGACAAATCGTTGGTGGCTCCTTCATAACCGCAAATATGCAGAATGTTGTTGGCGGAGGCTTGATTAGCCGCCTGCAGCACCGTTAAATCCGAAGAACGGACAAAGCGGGTGTAAGCTTCTGAAGAAATCCGGTTATCCTGAACATTTTGAACACTAAAGTAGATGCCGTCGATATCAGTTTCCGTTAAAACGGCGGTGACTAAGTGGGCAATATCTTCGGCAATAATTTGCAGAACCTGCTGAGTCAGCTGCGGATTTTCCAACAAGAAATCAGCAAATTTTGCTTCGCCGCCTGCCAACTGCCATTTGAAATAGGTCGCTGGGGCGAAGATATTGTAAAAGGATGCAATGTCTTCAGTAAATTGAGCCTTCTGTTTCTTGATTAAAGCAACCTGCTGCTGAATCCAAGGATGATCCTTGCCAATCGACTGAATGTCCTTTAAGTCTTCAATACTTTCAGCCTGAGCGATCTGATCGTTGGGGTAATAGAAGAAGCCATCGCTCATCAGCTTCACAAAATCTGGTTGGAAGGCTTGGATAAATTCCCGATGCCCGTTGATATTTCTTTCGATTACAGAAGGAATCGGCTGACGCAGCTGCTCTTCGTCAGTAATAAAATGAAACCAAAATCCTACCGGTACTCGGGTAACTTCCTTTTGATGCAAGGCACGTAAAACCAATTCTCTTTTCGACATTAAAAACACTCCCTTTTTTATTTTGGCCAAAGAAAAAAGGACTTGATAGGCCTCAAGTCCTTTAGTCGCACATTTAGAAAAATCGTGGTGCATTTTTTCTAAGGGTACGCTAAAGAACACGGCATGCATTGACAAGCCATGTACATTTTTTCAGTTGTCATAAATGTATTAGTAACTTTTAGCATGGATGTTCTCCTCCTTTTTTGATTGGTCTAACTATACCAAGGGAATGGTGTTTTGGATAATTGTTGTTATTGATGGTTAGCTATTGATTTTGCCAATAGATGTGGCGGATTGATCCACCGCTTCTTGTAACTTTTCCAAAAACAGGCTGGCCATTTCGCTTAAGGACCGTTGCTGATGATAAATAGCACCCAAGGTATGAACCGCAGAATCGGCCAAGGGCTTTAGTACAATTTGGTCTTTAGCGAAACCCTCTACAATCCCCAGCCCGGAAGCGTAGGCATCCGATCCGCACAATAAATTCAGCAGGGTGCCCCGGTCATTAGCATAGATCACCGATTGCGTAGTAGGGATTTCCAACGGGTCTTCATCAAAATGGGAAAATTCATACTCTTCCTGGGTAAAACGAATTTGTGGATATTCCGTTAAATCTGCCACGGTAATCTGATCTTTTTGTGCCAACGGATGATCTTTCCGCAAAAAAATCTGAGTAACAAATTGTCCCAACGGTTGAAAGCTCAGCTGCTCCTGAGAAAAATGCCGTTCCAAAGAGCGTCTGTTAGCTGGAGTCAGGTATAAAATCCCCAACTCACTGCGAAAGGTTTGCAGGCTTTCAATAATTTTTTGGGTGGTGGTTTCCACTAAATGGAAATTTTGGCACTCCGCTTGGAATTCCTCAAAAACAGCCAAAAAGGGTTGGGATAGAAAATCATAATGCTGAGCGGTCACCACAAAATCCTTTTTCTTGTCAGGTTGGTAATGGTTCTCTAAAAGCTCCACCTGAGCCAAAATCCGTTTGGCAGCCACTAAAAATTCACTGCCGGTTTCCGTTAAGCGCACGCCAGATTTAGAGCGGTGGAAAAGGCGAATGCCTAATGAGCTTTCTAATTCCTTAATAGAAGTGGATAAACTGGATTGGGTAACAAATAAATCTTTGGCAGCCTGACTGAAGCTGCCCGCCTCAGCGATCGCTACCGCATAACGACATTGTTGAAAATTCATAAAAGGCTCCTTTCTGGGTAAAAGAAAAGAGGACTTGATCAATATCAAGTCCTCCAGCGCATATCCGACTATTCAGCCAGCTACAGGTACGCCAAAGAACATGATGCGCAAAGACACATCATGCGTTGGCAGTTTGCTGCTGGCAATACTAAGTAGGCGTTGTTCATCATGTCCACATCCTTCATTAAAATATTATGAAGATAATAGCATAGTTTTAATCTAAATCAAATAGAAAGCTTGCTAAAAGGTAAAAAAGGAGATGCAGCTTACTTTCGTTTGCATCGATATGCATTGTTGTTTGAATTAAATTGCAAAATAATGCAAAAGATGGTAAATTTAAGACGAGGGAGAAATCAATCATGCTAATAGAAGAACGTTTAAGTAAAATCAAAACTATTTTAGAGCAGCAGGAAAGTGCTTCAATGGACTATTTAGCCGAGCAGTTGGCTGTTTCCAAGGACACTATCCGCCGCGACCTAATCAAGCTGGAGCAAAAAAATATCGTAAGACGCATCCATGGCGGAGCGATGTTAGCCAGTCGAGAAGCTCTGATTTTCGATTATCAAGAGCGGGCCAATCGGGATCAGCAGATAAAAGAACAGATGGGGCAGCTGGCAGCGGAGATGATCAAAAGCAATTCTTCCATGATCTTAGACTCCTCCACAACTGTCGAAGCCGCCATTCCATACCTGCAAGGCAAAGGGGTGTTGGCAATTACCAATTCCCTAACGCACGCCACTTTATTGGCACAGCTGGACAACAGTGAAATCAGCATCCTGCCGGGCAAGCTCCATAAGAAGCAGCTGTTTATTTACGGTGCTGAAACGGTCCAGAAAATCAGCGAATATTCTGTAGATTACACGTTGCTGGGAGTTTTTGCCATTAGTCAAGATGGCATGTTTATCCATACCGAGGAAGAAGGTTTGGTGAAGCGCCAAATGGTACGACAAAGTAAAAAAGTCATTGCCTTGGCGGATCATACGAAAATTGAAACCACCGGACTGTTTAAAATTTGTTCCTTGCGGGAATTAGATGTGCTGATAACCGATCAAATGCCGCCGCAAGAATTTGTCGCAGCTTTAGAAGAAAACAATGTCGAACTAATCACCCTAAAAGGAGAAAAACATGAAAACAATTAAGTTAACCACCGTCAAAGAACCGAAGATTTACGAAGAAGTAGCTCCAGTCTTTTTAACCGATGAAACGATGCAGCAACGGAAAGAAAAAATCCTGAGCCTGATGAAAAAAGCTGCCTACGACTACTTAGTCGTTTATGCGGACAAAGAACACGGCTCAAATTTTGAGTACCTAACCGGCTTCTTCCCCCGTTTTGAAGAAGGCCTGTTGATTATTAACAAAGGAGGCGAAAGCTCCTTTGTTTTAGGTAATGAAAATCTAAAAATGGTGAATCACACTCGGATCGAAGGCAAACTGTACCACTCGCCGTACTTCTCATTGCCGAACCAGCCAATGGATAATGAACGACCTTTAAGCGATATTTTTAAAGAGATCGGACTAGCAACCGCTCAGAAAATCGGCGTTGCTGGCTGGAAGATGTTTACACCAAAACTGTCCGAGGGCAAACAGCTGTTGGATTTGCCATATTTTATCGTGCAAGAATTGCAACAAGCGGCCCAGCACGCCGAACTGTTAAATGCCTGCGATCTATTTATCAGCGGCAAGTATGGCGCCCGCACCGTCAATAATGCCAATGAATTTGCCCATTACGAATATGGCGCAAACTTAGCTTCATCTCGCATTTTGCGTGCGTTGAATGCCATTGAACCAGGTATCAAAGAAGCTGAACTCGGCGAACTATTGAATGGCGAAGGCCAACTGAATTCAGTGGTGACGATTGCTGCAGCAGGAGATCGCTTTGAAAAAGCCAATTTTTATCCTACCCACAAAGCAGTTAAGGAAGGGGACAAATTGTCGCTAACCATTGGCTACAAGGGCGGTTTATCTAGTCGTTCCGGTTTTGTGATTCAAAAGGGAAGTGAATTGCCAGCTGATCAACAGGATTACTTGGAAAAAGTCGTTTATCCATACTTCAGAGCAATGACTACATGGTTGAGTGAAGCCAAAATCGGCCGTACTGGAGGCGAGCTGTATCAAACAATCGAAACTGTCTTACCTAAGGAAACCTACGGCTGGAGCTTGAATCCCGGACATTTAGTAGCGGATGAAGAATGGATGTCTTCGCCAATTTATCCAGAATCAAAAGAAGTGCTAAAAAGCGGCATGATTTTCGAGATCGACATTATTCCATCCGTTCCCGGCTATCAAGGAACCAGTGCTGAAGAATGTGTGGCTCTGGCAGATGAGGAACTACAAAAAGAAATCAAAGAGCAATACCCAGAATTATGGACCCGGATCGAAGGCCGCCGCGAATACATTCGCAACGAGCTGAATATTCCGTTGTCAGACGACATCTTGCCGTTGTCTAACACTGTCGCTTACCTGCGACCTTTCTTCCTAGCGAAGGATCAAGCGTTAGTTGTAGAATAACCATCAGACACTACTCAGATTTTTGGGTAGTGTCCAATTTTTTTTGCCAGAGAAAGTAAACAATACGTTAAAGCGGTAAACGTGAACCAAGTGATACGCGTTTCTCCGCTATAATAAAAACAAAAAAGCACAGGTGAAGTGATGAAAAAGAATCTATTATCCGGCACCTTTTGGCTTTCGTCAGCGAATTTACTTTGCAAAATTTTAGGCATCATTTATTTGATTCCTTGGCTGATGATGATGGGTTCCCAGGACGCTCAGCAGCGGGCTCAAGCCCTCTACAATATCGCCTATTTGCCCTATGCGCTGTTTTTAACCTTAGGAACGGCCGGTTTTCCCAGCGGAATCGCCAAGAAGATCGCTGCAGAAAAGGAAGAACCGGAAAAAGTTCAGATGTTGTTTAAAAGCTCACTGGGTATTATGGAAGCAATCGGAGTGGCTTCTGCCGTCTTGATGTTCATTTTCGCACCTTTGTTAAGCCGGATTAGTCCGGTGAGCAATCTGCAGGAGGCAACCTGGGCGATTCGCAGTCTGTGTCCTTCACTACTGGTGATTCCAATTCTAAGTGCTTTGCGGGGATATTTCCAAGGGGTGAGCGATGTCATTCCCTACAGCTTGTCCAGTGTGATCGAACAATTTGTGCGGGTGATCGTGATCTTAGCAGGGACCTTTTACCTCAGAGTGTTGACGGAGGGCAGCATTTTGTCAGCTGTGATGATTAGTACACTGGCGTCCTGCTTCGGTGGTCTGGTGAGTATTGCCTACTTAATGTTTATTGGCAAACGCAAGGATTATTTCCGCCTGCGATTTTTCGTTTTCCAACCCAGTACCTTGCTTCAATCACAGCGTCCGCTGGTAGTCTCGGTGATTCGCGAATCACTACCCTTTATCTACGTGGGCTCAGTCATTTCCATTGCGCAATTGATTGACCAGGTAACCTTAAAAGGAATTTTGCATTCGTTGACTCATCAGCTTACTTTGGCACAAACGGAAATCCTGTTCACTCAAGCCTCTGCTAATCCGAACAAATTAACGGTGCTGCTGATTACCATTATCGGCTCCATTTCAGTGACATCTTTGCCGCTGTTAACGAAATTGCGATCGCAAAAAGAGCTGCTTGTTGGAATCTCAGATGTGCTGCGCTTAGCGTTAACCTTTCTACTGCCGGCAACACTGGGAATGCTTATTCTGGCTCAGCCGATGTATACAGTATTTTTCGGCTACGATCCAGCAACTACTGGGTACATGCGTTTAGCGATTGCGACCACCGCTATTTTAAGTATCAGTTCAATTTTATTGGCAATCATGCAGGCCATTGGAATGCATCGAGCTGCTATTACATTAGTAACGGAAGCCTTAGTAATTAAACTGCTGCTGCAATTTCCTTTAGTTTGGCTGACGCAAGGTTATGGCCTGAATTTGGCAACCGGCAGCGCATTTCTGGTGATTACTCTGCAAAGTTATCGTAAAATTTGTCAGCACTGGAAGATTCAGCCTCTGCGCTATGTCAGAAATTACCTGAAACAGCTGATTCGTGCTGCTGGGGTGATGGCGATAACTTGCGGCGTGGCTTATATACTGCTGACGAAACTGATTCAGACGGATACCCGGGTTGGAGCAATGCTGGTCTGCCTGATAATTGCTGGCTTAGGCAGTGGAGTTTATGTAGTAGCCGGTTTGCCGAGACAGGTGCAGAAGGTAAAGACTCGATTATTGTCACATCGTTAAATTTATTAACTAAAAGCAAATACTCTCCCAAAGGGCCAAAATCCTTGTATACTAATGATAGAAAAAGAAGGGACGATACATTATGTCAACTTGTAAAGAAACCCGCGCGGTTCAAACGCATTTAATTATGTATTCTCACATGAACGTCCACAGAGCACTCTATGGCGGTCAATTGATGCATTGGATGGATGAGACTGCAGGAATAGCTGCCGCTCGATTCGCTAGATCAAGTCTCGTGACAGCGTCATTGGATCATTTAGATTTTCTGCTGCCATTACAAGAAGGGCACTCTGTATGTTTAGAAGCCTACGTTTCTGGTTCAGGTAATCGTTCCATGGAGGTTTTTGTAAAAGTGATTGGGGAGGATCTGTTGAAAAATGAACGCTATTTAGCAGCAACCAGCTTTTTAACCTTTACGTGCCTTGACCCGAAAATCTCCTTGCCAGTAATTGTTCCAGAGTCTGAGGAAGAGAAATTCATCTGCGGCGGCTATGAAGAGCGTCGTACAGCCGGCAAGAAAAAACGCCAAGAAAGTATCGAATTAGCGAAGCATGTAGATACTCGCCTACCTTGGTAGAAAAAAGCCCAGCAGCTTACTTTGTATAGTAAACTGCTGGGCTTTCGATATTTTAGTCTTATTTTGTGCCGTCTTTTGGATTATTTCGGTTCTTCAATGCTGGCTGGATCAATTCCTAATGCTTCAGCCATATCTTCATTTACGTAGAAAGCTAAGTCTCGAGCACTTTCAACCGGCATTGTTTGTGGTTCAGCCTCACCATCTAAAATCTTCGCTGCCATTTCTCCAGTTTGTTTGCCTAAAGAGACATAATCCACACCTAAAGTAACCAATCCGCCTTCTTTAACTTGGTCCACAGAACCTGCTACTAACGGAACTTTATGCTGTTTCACCACTTCGCCGACTACAGTCGCAGCACTAGCGAATGTACTGTCAGTTGGGATATAAATCGCATCTACTTCACTGGCTACCGACTCAGTTGCCTGCTGTACATCGTTGGTGCTGGTAGCATTGCGCACCATGATTTCCAACCCAAGTTCTTCTAAATATTCAGTAGCTACGTCGATTTGAATTTGCGAATTCACTTCACCAGCATTGTAAAGCAATCCGACTTTTTTCGCATTAGGTGTTACTGATAAAAGCAAATCAATTTGTTTTGTAATAGGTGACAGGTTAGTGGTCCCTGACATATTGGTTCCCGGTTCTTCGTAAGTTTTCACTAGTTTTGCTGCTTTTAGGTCAGTTACTGCTGTTACCAGTGCTGGAATATCCGTCGTACCATTGGCAATCGATTGTCCTGCCGGGGTACCAATTCCTAGTAACAAATCAGGCTGATCCTTGATTAATTTTTCGCTCATACTTTTCAGGTTGTCTTGATTATTTTGGGCATTTTGGTAAGCAATTTCCAAGTTTTCCCCTTCAATATAGCCGTTTTCAGCTAAGCCTTCCTTGAAGCCTTCGTAAGCTTCGTCGAAAGAACCGTGTTGTACCGTTTGTAAAACGCCAACTTTTTTCACCGATTCATCCGAACTAGCATCGCCTTGTCCACAAGCACCTAACATCAATAAACTAACTAAACCTAATCCTACCAATACATTCTTTTTCATTTTTACATTCTCCTTTTCCATAAAAAAATCATCCACTCAGTAAACTAAGTGGATGATGGGAATACGAGAATAGAATTCTTCAGCCACTTCGATTACTTCTACGTGGCTGGTGGTACGTCAAAACACTTTAGCCATCATAGATAGATACAAAACGTAGGTCGTTTGCATCCATCTTGATGAATACAAACCTATCTAAAAAAGCTAAAGAAAAAGCTGTTATTCAGTTGTGAGTGATTTCTGTTCATCATAAGGATGACCTCCAACTTCTAATTGATGATTAGTATACACTGAGAAAAATGAGGTGTAAATAAGAAATTTCAACTTTTTTCGATTTTTCGTAAGAAATCCCTTCGAATTTTGACTTTTAACCTAGTTTTCAGTAAAATAAGAACGTACGTTCGTATAAATAAGGAGAGATTCGATGGAACTGACAAGAAAGATAGAGATTTTAGCCGAATCAGCGAGATATGATGTGTCCTGTTCCAGCAGCGGGGTTACTAATAATACCCGTGAAGGATCCGTCGGCAGCACCGCTGTTTCTGGCATTTGCCATTCGTTTACCCCGGATGGCCGCTGTGTGTCGTTATTGAAGCTGCTATTTACTAATGCGTGCATTTTCGATTGCCACTATTGTATTAACCGCAAATCAAACGCGATTCCTCGGGCCACCTTTACGCCTCAGGAAGTCGCCGATTTGACGATGGATTTTTATATGCGCAACTATATAGAAGGATTGTTTTTAAGCTCAGCCATTATCAAAAATGTTGATTATACCAGCGAGCTGCTAATCAAAACCTTGAAAATCCTGCGGGAGGAGAAAGGTTTTCGCGGCTATATCCATGTCAAAGCCATTCCTGGTGCCGATGAGAAATTAATCGAAGAGCTGGGATTTTTGGCCGATCGAATGAGTGTCAATGTGGAGCTGCCGTCCAGAGAAAGCTTGAAGCTGTTAGCACCTGATAAAGATCCGTTAGCGTTATATAAACCCATGAAGCAGATCACTACTAAGAAAAAAGAAGAAGCCATCTTACCGGCGATCAAAAAAGGCCCCAGCTTTGTCCCTGCTGGTCAGTCTACTCAGATGATTATTGGGGCCAGCCCAGAAAGTGACCGTTCGATTGTTAAAATTGCTGAAAATTTGTACCAACGCTATGAACTGAAGCGGGTGTATTATTCGGCTTACATTCCCGTTAATCAAGATTCGTTGTTGCCAGCTATTACGACAGAACCACCATTATTACGGGAGCATCGCTTGTATCAAGCTGACTGGCTGATGCGTTTCTATCGTTTTTCCGCCGATGAGATTTTGTCGGATGAAAAGCCGAATTTTAACTTATACTTAGATCCGAAAGCCAACTGGGCGGTTCAAAATTATCATCTTTTTCCAGTAGATGTCCAAACAGCTTCTTATGATATGCTACTGCGGGTACCTGGAATTGGTCTGAAAAGTGCGCAAAATATCGTAAAGGCTCGCAAATATTATCGCCTTCACTTAAGTGATTTGAAGAAGTTGGGGATTGTTATTAAACGAGCACAGTATTTTATCGCCTGCAATCATGAAACGCCTGCTGGATTGATTCGGGATCCTGAATGGGTGATTACGTCGCTGATTTCATCCAAGCAATACCAGACCTTGAAGCAGCTTAATACTCAGAGCAAAGCCGAACAATTATCCTTGTTTGATGTCGAGCGCTTTGAACATGCTCAAGGAAGCAGGTGAGAACATGCGAGAGGTTCCAGAGACTTGGGAATATGATGGCAGTTTTTACGGCTTTCTTTGTTTAGTGGATCGTGCTTTTTCACAAAAAGTCTTTCCAACACTTATCCTAACACCAGAAACAGCTTTGGAAAGCCTATTTCTAGGGGACTTGGTGCAGACTAACGAGGTCAGAGCGCAGAAAATCTACCGCCGCCTGCAGCAGCGTTTGACGGCTGAAAATCTCCGCTTTATTCAGACAGGCTTTTACGCAACGCTAGAGGGCAAAGAACGCTGTCTGCTAGATGCGATCGAAATTGCGTTAGGAACAAAGGATTCACTGGAGAATTATATTGGTCATCCTTCCGTCTTGGCAGTCAAAAAGAGTATCAAAACGCTGCTGGGAGAGGTGCACCTGTTCACTGGCTTTGTTCGTTTTGAATACGTAGGAAAAATTTTGTTCAGCAAAATTGCCCCTAAGCACTACTCGCTGCCTTTTTTGTGTCCTCATTTTGCGGAACGTTATTTTAATGAGCAAATGATGATCTATGACGAAACTCATCGTCTACTGGCCTTGATCGATCATGGACAGGTAACGTTGATCGAAGACAGCGAATGCCCAGAAATCAAAGCAACAGATGAAGAGCAAGAAATTCAAGACCAATGGCGCGCCTTTTTAGCAGCCGTGACCATTAATGAACGGGCGAATCGTCGTGTACAAATGGGTCATCTGCCTTTGCGCTTTCGGGGAAATATGGTGGAGTTTGAATAGGTATCTTATGTATAGAAAAAAACGTCTCGTTATTTACCTGCTGTAGGATAAGCAACGAGACGTTTTTTAGTTTTAGTGCAGCTTATCTAACAACCACTGCAAATTTCTTCAAATTGTAGCTGGCTTCAAATTTTGCACCAGCAACCCAATACTTGCCGCCGTTTGGATCAGAAACGTGGTACGTATTGTTGCCTTCGTTAAAGCCGTCCAAAGTCATGATATGGGCGTTATCAATTCCAGTTCCCCAGAAATAGTTGCCATACCGAGGACTATCGAAGTTCAAGGTAACATAGACAACGACAGGATTGCCGTTTTTCAATTCCTGTTTTAAAGCGGTGATTGAAGACCCAGAAATATTCGCTGTTTTACCATAGCGACTGCCCCATTTAGCTAGTGGCGCAGGGAAAATAGATTGGTAGACGTCCTCCATAATTCTATCTGGACGACCAGCAAAACCGTTGTTAGGATTGTTATCGCTAGCTAGCGGCATTTCTTTAATAAAGGAATTCAAATTGTAATTTTTGGCATAACCTTTTAACTGTAATGCTTGCAACAAAGCAGCAGCCTCACAGCCCATCGGCATACCAGCTGTGTTTTGGTTAATATAAGGAGCGTTGAGCAAAGCATAGTCGCTTACAGACGTTGCTCCTCCAACTGCATACCAGGCAATTCCCTCATAACGCCAACCAACTCGTTGTAAATTATCTCTTTCTGCTCCGTTTAAGGTATAGTGATGGGAACCAGCTTTGGCATTAGGATTGTATAGTCGATACAATGGTAGTCCATCAGACGGTGAATACCAGCTAATTCCTTCATCGCGCCAACCAACTCCTTTTAGATGATCTCTTTCATTGGCATCTAAAGTATAATGATGATCTCCCGCATTAGGATTGTACAACCGATAAACGGGTTGCCCGCCTTCAGGAGCCGACCAGCCGACACCTTCATAATTCCAGCCAGCATTTACAGTAATGTCTCGTTCAATACCGTTTGCGGTATAAAAATGTTCCCCGCTGTTAGGATTATACAGCCGATACATTGGGATACTTGCT
>LIDZ01009801.1_pt1 | contig 20467 bp, 16 predicted proteins | sample 644651 | NCBI WGS metagenome assembly LIDZ01 (sample SAMN03856242, study PRJNA289617) | food metagenome | isolation source: wine grapes on drying loft during traditional withering process | host: Vitis vinifera cv. Corvina | place: Italy: Gargagnago di S. Ambrogio di Valpolicella | collected 2014-01 | reverse complement strand
CTCGAATGGCAGGACGCCGACAACGGCAGCGTCCTTAATTGGGACGTTAACGGCTGGGTGGGTGGTGACATCGACCGGCTCTGGATTCGCTCCGAGGGCGAACGTACCAACGGCAAGACCGAATCGGCCGAGCTGCAAGCGCTGTGGGGCCATGCGATCAGTCCTTGGTGGGACCTGGTCGGCGGCGTCCGGCAGGACTTCAAGCCAGGCTCGCCGCAAACCTGGGCTGCATTTGGCCTCCAGGGCCTCGCTTTATACAACTTCGAAGCCGAAGCGACTGCGTTTCTTGGTGAAGGCGGCCAAACCGGGTTAAGGCTGGAAGGCGACTACGACATTTTGCTGACTAACCGGCTGATTTTACAGCCCACGGCTGAGGTTAATTTCTACGGTCAGAGCGATCCTCAGCGCGGCATCGGCTCTGGCCTGTCTGAAACCGAAGTCGGCGTACGACTGCGCTACGAAATCCGCCGCGAGTTTGCCCCGTACATTGGCGTCACCTGGAACCGCTCCTACGGCAATACAGCGGACTTTGCCCGCGAGGAAGGCGAGGACCGCAGCGAGGCCCGCTTAGTCCTGGGCGTGCGCATGTGGTTCTGAGCCGTTCTAGTCTGAAAATCTGATCCCCCACGAACGGCCTTTTTGGGCTGTAAGGAGTTCGCATGTTGTTGAACCGCACAAGTTTCGTCACGCTCTTTGCCGCTGGGATGCTGGTCAGCGCATTGGCCCAAGCCCACCCCAAGCTGGTGTCTTCGACTCCGGCTGAAGGTAGTGAAGGCGCGGCCCCTGCCAAGATCGAGCTGCATTTCTCCGAAAACCTGGTTACCCAATTTTCCGGCGCGAAGCTGGTCATGACGGCGATGCCAGGCATGGAACACTCACCGATGGCAGTCAAAGCCGCGGTATCGGGCGGGGGTGACCCCAAGACCATGGTGATTACCCCGGCCTCACCTCTGACGGCAGGCACCTACAAGGTCGATTGGCGGGCAGTGTCTTCCGATACCCACCCGATTACCGGTAGCGTGACGTTTAAGGTCAAGTAAACATGGAAGATCCGCTCAGCATCGCAGTTCGTTTCGCGCTGTATACCGATTTGATGATGCTGTTCGGGCTGGCCCTCTTTGGCCTTTACAGCCTACGCGGCGCAGAACGCCGTTCGGGCGCTGTATTGCCTTTCAGGCCCCTTCTGAGCGCGACCGCTTTGATCGGCCTGTTGTTGTCGGTTGTCTCCATTGTGCTCATGGCCAAAGCCATGAGCGGTGCGTCTGAATGGCTAGAGGCTGTGCCTCACGCCGAGATGATGGTGACGCAGACGGAGCTTGGCACTGCCTGGCTCATCCGCATGGCCGCACTGGTGGGGGCTGCTGTGACCATCGCCTTCAACCTTCGGGTGCCCATGGCAAGCCTGCTGATGGTTTCGCTGCTGGGAGGCGTGGCCCTGGCGACCTTGGCCTGGACGGGCCACGGGGCCATGGACGAAGGCTCCCGGCGCTTTTGGCACTTCAGCGCGGACATCCTTCATCTGTGGTCCTCGGGCGGCTGGTTCGGCGCGCTGGTGGCGTTTGCACTGATGCTGCGACCCAACAAGGTCGAAACCCTACAGTCAGTCCAGGTGCTGTCGCGCACGCTCAGCGGTTTCGAACGGGCCGGCGCGGTGATCGTGGCGTTGATCGTCCTCTCGGGCGTGGTGAACTATCTGTTCATCGTCGGCCCCCAGGTCAGTGGTGTGGTGGAAAGCACCTACGGGGTTTTGCTGCTGGGCAAGCTGGCACTGTTTGGCCTTATGGTCGGATTGGCCTCAGCTAACCGCTTTGTCCTGAGCCCGGCGTTTGAACGGGCGGTCCACCGGGGCGAGTACGCGCGAGCGGCCCGCTCGATCCGCTACAGCATGGCCCTGGAACTGGGCGCCGCCGTCTTGGTGTTGGGCCTGATTGCCTGGCTTGGCACACTGTCCCCTGAGATGGAAGCGGGGATGTGAGTGTGCCTGACCCTGTTTTACCGTCACACTGGGCCGGTGCCGTGGAGGGTCGAACATGAAACTGCTGGTAGCCGAAGACGAACCTAAAACTGGAATCTATCTGCAGCAAGGCCTGCGGGAGGCCGGCTTCAACGTGGACCGCGTGGTCACAGGCACAGATGCCGTTGACCAGGCGCTCAATGAAGCCTATGACCTGTTGATTCTCGACGTGATGATGCCAGGCCTTGATGGCTGGGAAGTCATCAGACGCCTTCGCACCGCTGGCCAGTCCGTACCGGTGCTGTTTCTGACCGCACGGGACGGGGTAGACGACCGGGTCAAGGGCCTGGAGCTGGGCGCCGATGATTATCTGGTCAAGCCGTTTGCCTTTTCAGAACTGCTGGCACGGGTGCGAACGCTGTTACGGCGCGGCAGCAGCAGCCTGCAGGTTCAAACGAGCCTGCAAATCGGAGACCTTCAGGTGGATTTGCTCAAGCGTCGGGCGACTCGGGGCGGCAAGCGAATCGAGCTTACGGCCAAAGAGTTTGCACTGCTGGAACTGCTGATGCGCCGGCAGGGTGAAGTGCTGTCCAAATCGCTGATCGCCTCCCAGGTCTGGGACATGAATTTCGACAGCGACACAAATGTTATCGAGGTGGCGATACGACGGTTGAGGGCCAAGATTGACGATGACTTCGAGGTAAAACTGCTGCATACCTGCCGGGGAATGGGTTACATGCTAGAGGCGCAGGACGAAGGATGAAGCCTGGCTCACTCACCCTGCGCTTGAGCCTTCTGTTTGTGGTCGCGGTCGCCGCCGTCCTAATCATTGTAGGGGTTGCCTTCAACGAGCTGAGCCGTCACCACTTTCGCGCCCTGGATGCGCAGGCGCTGGGAGAAAAGCTGGAAGCGATTACCCAGATTGCCAAGGAATCAGGCGCAAACCCGGAACTGCTCAAGGCGCGCTGGCACACCCTCCTGGGGGCACATCCCGATCTCAGTGCTGTATTTCTGAAGACCGATGGAACGCCTTTTTTTGCAGAACCTCCCCAATCAGCGGTGCCGTCGCTCGCGCAGGCCACCCAGCGCGATGGCGTCTGGGAGTGGGAAAAAGAAGGCCGCATGTTCAGGGCCCTGACCGCCTCGGTATCGTTGCCCACTGCCAGCCCGCCGCTGACCGCGTGGCTTGTCCTGGACGTCACCACGCATATGCACTTCTTTGCCATGCTTGAACGCTGGTTCTGGGGCGTCCTATTGGCTAGTACCGTGTTAAGCGCGGCCCTGGGGTGGCTGGTCGCCAAGAACGGGCTACGCCCGGTAGCCAGGGTGACCCAGACCGCCGCCTCGATGTCCGCGGGCTCGCTAAAGGAACGCATACCCTTGGAGCCAGTGCCGGATGAGTTGCGCGCGCTCATCACCGCGTTCAATTCCATGCTCGGTCGCCTGGATGATTCCTTCATGCGCCTATCGAATTTCTCCGCTGACATCGCGCATGAGCTTCGCACCCCGATCAGCAACCTGCGCACCCACACCGAGGTGATCCTGGCCAAAAAGCGTGCGCCCGAGGTGTACGAAGAGAACTTGAGCTCCAACCTGGAAGAGCTCAACCGTCTTTCGGGAATCATCGACGGGATGCTGTTCTTGGCCAAGTCCGATAACGGACTAGTTGTGCCCGAGCCTGTTGAACTGAACCTGAGAACGGTCATCAGCAAGCTGTTTGGCTATTATGAATTTCTGGCCGAGGATAAGGGGATTCAGCTGCAAGCATCAGGCAACGCCTCTGTCTTTGCGGACAGCGTGATGGTCGACCGGATCGTGTCAAACCTGTTGTCCAATGCCCTGCGCTACACGCCGTCAGGGGGGGCTATCAAGGTCAGCATCCACGACCACGGAGTGCGAGTAGCGCTCTGGGTGGAAAACCCTGGTCCCGAGATAGCCCCGCAGCACTTGGACCGCATCTTTGACCGGTTCTACCAAGTGGACCCTGCGCGGCGCGAAGGCGCCGGGAATTCAGGGTTGGGGCTGGCGATCGCCCGATCCTTGATGCAAGCTCATGGCGGCACTATCTCGTGTACGTCAACTAGCTGCCGAACAGTCTTTGTCCTAACGTTTGTGCGCTAGGGCAATATCTAGATCGTCCAGCCTCGCACGGCGGCTATGCTCGGGCTCTTGGCCAAAAGCTGGCTCAGGCCGCCATCGCCTCACAGGCCTGAGCGCAGGCATGGCAAGCCTGCGCGCAATGCTGGCAGTGATCGGCTCTGTGGTTGCCGCACTCGTCGGCGCAGGCTTTACAGGCCTTTGCGCACAGGGCACAGAATTCATTGGCCAGTGGACTGTGGCGAGCCATCAAGGTTGCCGCGAGCCTGCACATGTCTGCGCAATCCCTGTCCAGCTTTATGCAGTTCGCCATCATTTGAACATCATGCTCTTGCAAGCAGGCTGAAGCACAGCTTTCACAAGCCATTGCACAGCGTAGGCACTCTAAAATGCAGTCATCGTAACCACTGTTCATGAAGTAATCTCCTGGATTGACGGTCGAGTTCAGATGTTGAACTCGATGCTCTTTTCTCAAGACACAATAATTCCGACTGATCCAGGCTTTGCGAGTTTCTCAAGTTTTATTACATTTCTGTAAGGTATGGCAAAGGCAACCTATCATCAGCTTGTTAGCTCTACGGAGATCACTTGCTGTAAAGCAATACCGGACCAACCAATTAGCTGTCTTCCCGGTAAGCTGGCACAAGTCCGGTTGGTGTGGAGAAAAGTCATTGTGATGGGTAGTCAGCTACCACCTCCTGCTTGCCAGTTTTCTTCAGCCCTATGATTTGATAAGCGCTTTTGTGCCCTGTTTCCATACCGGGTGAGCCCATTGGCATGCCGGGTGCCGCTACGCCGATCAGGTCGGTCCGGCGTTCAAGCTCAGCGATCTGCTGCACCGGGACATGTCCCTCGATGAACTTGCCGTTCACCACACCAGTGTGACACGACGTCAGTTTCTCAGGCACACCCAGCTTGGCCTTCACCAGGCTCATGTTTTCTTCCAGATGGTCATTGACCGTGAAGCCATTGTCCCGCAGGTAAGCAATCCACTTGGAGCAGCATCCGCAATTGGGATCCCGGTACACGTCGATTACGTGCGCAGGAGCGGCTTGCGTCACGGACGCGACAGCCAGCGCCATGGCTGCGACAGTGCGCCGTCCAGCGGTAGTTAGGCTTATGAGTTTCATGTGCGGCCATCCTATAAACTGAGTGATCTACAGCTTACCTTGCCTCAATGAGCTAGAAAAACGGAGTAGTCGACCCTTGAGATTTTTGACTGTATAAGCGTTTGCACTGGTACCCGACGTTAAGGCCATTGGGTATTTGTACAGGATTGATTCAGCGCACCATGCATCGGTCGCTGCTTAATCAGTGTAAGAAATACGTTATCACCACTTATGTCTTACCTGAATCATGCCTTCCCTAATAGTCGAGTGTCGCCCGGGCGTCTTCTAGCACTCGGCGCTGCGCGTTGGAAAAAAGTTCTGAGCCCGAGCGGCTGCTTTGGGTCGAGGATGGTCATCCTCTACTGCCGCGTTCGAGCCATAGCGGACGTCGGGGACTACAGTTCTATGCCGCTCATCGTCGTATTCAGCCATAGTACAAGCGGGAGATGAGCTGTACTGGATTGAGGTAAGCTCCGCTCCATCGAAAGATGTGAGAAAGTGAAATGGCAGACAACGACTTGGTGCGACCAAGCCGCGACGGAGATCAGTTCCACTATCACTGGGCAGCAAGGCAGTGTCTTGCCTTATTGCCAGGCTCGAACGATCTGAAAGCCGTTACCGTCGAAGGTCCTTCATCTAATGAGAGTGAAGACATAATCGAACAAGGAGTCGATCTCATAGACGTTGGCCTCTATTACGGGTCTGAGACGTTGATAGGAGCTAGATGCGTTCGCTACATCCAGTTAAAACACTCAACTCGGCAAATCGTTGAACCTTGGCAGGCTGGCGGTTTGAGTAAAACACTGCGTGGTTTCACCAATCGGTATAAAAAGCTTCTTGAGCAATTTTCCGTTGCCGAATTGAAGCAGAAATTCCGCTTCGAATTCACTACCAATCGCCCCATCGACCCCAGGCTTAAAGAAGCGCTCCAAGACCTGACCAATGCCGCTGAGGCTCGCTATCCCAGCATCGAAAAGACTCTGCTGAGCTACTCAGCACTTTCCGGTGCGCAGAACACTGACTTCTTCAGCATATTTTCATTTGATGGGGATGAACCAAGCCTGTGGGCTCAGCGAAATCTGCTTTCCCAAGATATCGCAAAGTATCTTGCGGAGTCCGATTACGATGCTCCAGTTCAGCTGAAGGAGCTTGTCACACGCAAGGCTGGCAGCGAATTTACAAAAGATCCTGCAATCCGGCGACATGATGTACTTCGAGCGCTAAAAGTGAGCGAGCTGGAACTCTTGCCGGCACCTTGCCAAATTGTTCGCCCGGAGAGTGTCTTTGCGCGAGAGCAGGAAGACGAGATTCTCGAGATCATCCTGCATTCCGCGCACCCGGTAATCGTTCATGCAGACGGCGGCATAGGAAAGTCGATCCTGGCTCAGCGGTTGGCTAGTTCAATGCCCAATGGTTCTTAGTCGGTGTTGTACGACTGCTTTGGCGATGGTCTATACCGCAATTCGCTTCACTACAGACATCGTCATCGTGATGCCCTGGTGCAGATTTCGAACGAGCTTGCTGCGCGAGGACTTTGCCATCCGCTTCTTCCCTCCAGCCTTGCTGACTCCAAGCAGTACATGCAGGCATTTTGTAGCCGACTGACCCAAGCAATAGAAATATTGCGAGCTGGAAACGCAGGTGCAAGTCTCTGTCTGATTATCGACGCTGCCGATAACTCAGATATGGCTGCCCAGGAGCTCAACGAGCATGCCTTTGTCAAAGATCTGATACGAACCTCGATGCCCAATGGCGTGCGTCTGATTTTTACCTGCAGAACCCATCGGCGATATCGCCTGAACGCTCCGCTGGAAAGCACCGAGATTGAGCTCAGACCTTTCAATGAGGTTGAGACCGCGCAGCACTTTCGAACTCACTATCCTGAGGCGTCCCACGCCGAAGTTGCCGAGTTCGCATTTTTGAGCAGCTCAAATCCACGCGTTCAGGCTTTGGCACTTGAGCGGCGGTTACCTATTCTGGAGATGCTCAAGCAGTTGGGACCAGAGCCTACGTCCGTCGAGCGTGCGATCGGGGATTTGCTGCAACGCGCGGTCGATAAACTGAAGGATCAAGCTGGGGTCGAATCCAATCAAATCGACCTGATTTGCCAGGGCTTGGCAATCCTGCGCCCTCTCGTGCCGGTTGGAGTGCTTGCAAGGATTTCCGGAACTTCGGAAAGCGCCGTGCGATCCTTCGCGCTCGACCTTGGCCGGCCGCTCTTCGTCAAAGGTGAAAGCCTCCATTTTCTCGACGAGCCTGCAGAAACCTGGTTTCACGAAACTTTCAGACCCGATGCGGATGGGTTAAACCAGTTCCTCATTCGCTTGCGTCCGCTTGCCAGTGAAAGTTCCTACGTCGCATCGACGCTTCCTCAGATTCTCTTGGCCGCAGGGCGGATGGATGAGCTGATCGATCTTGCGCTTTCCGAAGAAGGACTACCCGAAGCTAAGCCCCTGGAACGCCGTGATGTCGAGCTACAGCGGCTGACGTTCGCTCTCAAGGCCTGCCTTGAACAGGGACGCCATCTGTCCGCAGCGAAACTCGCGCTAAAGGCTGCGGGAGAAAACGCTGGAGAGAGGCGGCAGACGAAGCTGATTCAAGAAAACACAGAAATCGCTGCCCGACTGCTGCCGCCAGATAGAGTCAACGAGCTGATTTCACGACGCACTTTCGAATCCACTTGGATGGGGTCGCACCATGCCTATGATGCTTGTCTGTTGTCTGGAATCAAGGAGTTCACTGCTGAGGCCGCGAGTCGGCTTCGGATGGCGATGGACTGGTTATATGCATGGGCGAGGAGTGTTCCGGATGACGGTCCGCGCGAAAACGTCACGAACGCCGATAGATCGGAAATTGCATTAGCGACGCTTCGAATCCAAAGCCCCGAAGCCGCCGCTCAATTTCTGAGGGGCTGGAGGTCCCGGCACCTCGCGCTGATGAGCGGCAAGCGTATCGCCCAGAAACTGATAGATCTGGGCGAGTACACGGAGCTTGACGCCTTGGCGTATGCCGCAGGAAACGATGTATGGCTTCTTCTCGGTCTCGCCAGTGAAGTCGCACAAGCCGGTGTAAACTTTCCTGCCCAGCCGCTGGCACGGCTAATCCGCCTCTTGGCTGATCGACGTGTGAAATTGTCAGAGTCCTCGGGCTGGGACGAGCGATGGGAGGTACTGTACGCGGTGCAATCGGCGCTTTCACTTGCGATGCGAACCCTCCCGACCGATAACGACACTTGGATAGCGATCATTCAACGCTATCTTCCGCAGTCGCCTCCCACTCTACTATCTGATGCATACGGATCTGAGCGTGCTCCAATGATCCGCGCTTATGCGCTCGAAGCCGAGTTGCGCGGAGGGGGGCTGACGCTTATCGAGTTGGCTCCTGCTGAGGTACGCCAACAGCTCGTTAAAACTGAGTCTTACGGACAAAGCCGCGATACACAGGTGTTCAAGCGTGACATTGGCGGACTGCTTCCATGGATAATACTTTCAGTGAAGATCAGTTGTGGTCGATGCCCTTCTGATTTGGGAGCACATATTGCTGCCGCGATTCTGGCCACCAAAAATGCTGAATCACGCGACTATCAACGCCACTCTACGATTCGTCAGTCCGCTTCGATTGAATGGTTTCGAATCCTGCGCGATTCACCGGCTGTAAGCCTGCAACACATCACGGAGTTTCAAGGCTGGGTCAGCAACCGGGAAACGCCGCTGTGGCCTAACACTCTGACAACGCTATGCCGTCTCGCTGCTAGAACAAAATCGCTAACTCAACTCTCATTTGAGTTTGCATTCGCCGCCTACGAAGCTTTGGAGCAGCTTCGTGACGACGCGGAAACCCGAACTGATGCGTACGTGCGTCTGGCTCGTGCCATTTTGCCGATAAGCCTATCGGAGGCGAATGCCTACTTCAGTCGAGCCGTCGAAATCGCTAGTCGAATCGGTGATGAGAATTTGTCTCGCTGGTCTGCATTGCTCGATCTGGCCAAGTCAGCTTCATCAATAGATTCTCGGGCCGAGACAGCCTATCGCCTATCTAGGGTGGCCGAGCTGACATACGAGTATGTTGCTCGCGATAAGCACTTTGACTGGAACAGGACTGTAGAAGCGTTAGTCGACCTTTGTCCCTCATCAGCACTTGCTATTTTGAGCCGTTGGCGGGATCGACGATTTGGCGACGAGGTTCGATTGCTGCCGGCAGCTATCGCCCACCTTGTAAGGAAAGGCCATCTTCCGACAATTACCCCGGTGGCTCTCGCAGGGGTCGATGCTCACTGGAGCAGACTTAAGAACCTACAGAGCACGCTTGACGATCCGAAATCACCATTCGATGCCCGCACGGTTACGCAAATCGCCTATAGGTACCTTCGTATACAGTCTCACAGTACAGATACTTGGCAGGCACTAATCAAGAAAGGGCGTGAAGTTGATATCGAATTACCGGATGTTCAGCGTTTATGGGTGGACAGCCAAGCCACGTCAGTAGCCGATCACACAGAGGTGCCTGCGGAAGGAAGCCGATTACACGATTCCATCGTCAGAAGAACACCAGATTGGCTGTATTTCTTCGACGGGACTGACATGGCTGATTCTTCAGCGTTGAGGGCTGCGTACGCTGATCTCAAGAATTACGATACGCCGTACCAATTTGACGAATTTTTCCGGGAGGGACTTCGTCGCGTGGGGCTAGGGGGGATGCCCGCGTTCATCCAGGCGATTTCGGGATGGGTCGAATTTGGGGTATTTGAATTACGTTATCTACTCAATGCTATTCCTGATACAGCATTACGAATGGTGTCTTTAAGATCAGCTGTGCGCGAAGCGGTGCGCTGCGTGTGTAAGCGCGAGCCTGAGCGCGCGGGTCGCCATGGATGGGTAAGCTTTCTGCCGTTCGACCGGTTAGTCGCGTCAGGGATATTGACCGACCGCGACATCGCATTGGCCACCCTTGAAGGCTTTGCCGTGCATGCTGACAAATTAGGTGCTAGCGGACTATTTCAGCTGATTGAGCCGGTGGCTTCATTTCTGAGCGCCGATGAGGCGGATGAGGCTTTGAATTACGGGCTCGATTTGCTTGAAGACGTATTACGCCCAGAAGATGGTGATGGGCCCTGGTCTGAAACACTTCGCGCACCCGCGAACTGTGTCGACGCGCTTGCAGGTTATATCTGGACAGGCCTCGGATCGCCAGTTACGGCTACGCGCTGGGAGTTCGCGCATGTCGTGCGAGCGTGTTCCGAACTGTCATGGCTCGAACTGTTGGTCGCACTTGAGCGCTGCGCCCTAGAGGGGAACGTTCCATCATTCGTTAACCAGGGTCTGGAGTTCTACGAATGGCATGCTCGGCAGTGGTTGCTGATCGGGCTAGTTCGGGGCGGGCGTGAAACTCCCCAGAGCCTCGTCCCATTCCTCCCCTTTCTCCGCATCTGCCTGAAAGAAGAGCATGTCATGTTACGTGCTTTTTCTGCCCAAGCGCTGCGCCTTGTGCAAGATGCGAAGTTGGTAGCAGTAGCGACTGAGCAGGACCTCAATTCTATTAATGCACCTCACCTGACGCCAAAAATTTACAGCGGTTGGGACCAACTCGATGCAGATGACGACGATCTGACAAACACCGTTATCGGAGATGACGAACGCTACTATTTCGGTGTCGACATAGGCCCTTACTGGCTAGCTCCTCTCGGGAGAGTATTTGGGGTCAGTGAGAACGCGATGGAAATCAGAGCCCGCAAGGTCATTCATGACAGGTTCGGGGGGGCTATAGGGTGGTTAAGAGATGATGCGCGCTATACCAGAAAAATTTTTGTAGACGGTGAAACCAGCCACTCCCACGGCAGCATGCCTCAGACAGACGACCTCTGCGCTTATCATGCGTATCACGCAATAATGGTCATCGCATCCAATCTGTTGGAGCAGCGAGCTGTTCGGCACGCGAGCGAGGAAACAGAAAATGAATTTGACCAGTGGCTGGATGAGCATTTGCTGACCCGCTCGGATGGTGGGTGGCTTTCCGATCGCAGAGATCCGCCGCTAGTGTCGCGCCCCTTACCAAAGGAAGGTTATTCCGACAACGATTGGTGTTGGCGTATAACCCCAGATTACCTCGACCAGCAGCTGCTCACCGACGATGGGCTACACGTGTTCTGGGGTCATTGGAGCACTGGGGACCAGGAGAACAGAGAAATGGTGTCCATTCGAAGCGCGCTAGTCTCACGGAATGGCGCTCATGCACTAATTGCAGCGCTTCAAACCGCGCCGCAACTAGACACCTTTTTCCTGCCTTCCGCCGATCACCATGAGCTGCAGGCAATCGGAGACTTTTCCCTGAAAGGTTGGATCGTGCACAGCGGAAACTCACTTGGCCTAGACGAATACGATCCGTGGGCTGCGGAGATTGGTTATCCTGCGATTTCGCCTTGTTCCGCAGCGATTGAAGATCTTGGGCTGCGCATGTCTGCGGATGGTCGGTGGTGGAACTCCGAATCCGGCGGGCAGCTGCGTAGTGAGTCCTGGACTCAGGCTGTGGGATATGGGCGCGAGACCGAGCTGGTGAAAGGTGCGCGCCTGAGTGGTAACACTATATTTATCCAATCGTTGCTAGAAAGCTATCCAAGGGACTGCTTGGTGCTCAGCGTTTCGGTCAGACGAATACCATCTCGTAACCGCAAAAAAGGCGACGAGCTTGAACCCTATCCCGCTCCCTATGTGCGTTATTACTTAATGGATCGCGATGCAATCAAGCACCCACTCTAAATCAGTTTTGGAACTCGGCAAGCGCTTGGTCGCGAAGCTTGGGCTGACCGACGACCTTCTCGGTCAATGGATGGCGCACGACATCTCGGCTCGTATCGATGCTATTGAGAATAATCCCGAGCAAGCTACCACAGCGATGCGAGACGAATGTGTAAAAGCCATCCTCACCATCTGGGAGCACCGTAACACGTTACCAAGCCATCTGAGGCCGCTCCAGGGAATTGAGCCAATAACCAGAACACTGGCGGCCCTGGATGTGGAGCACGGAGATGACTATCGCTATTTTCGACCTATTTTAAGAGAGGCAGTGCTGGATACCGTTGATGAGCCTACGAGGCACTGGTTGGAGCTCGCTTTCAGTCTCGACTATTCCGCGCGGGTGCTTATTCAACATGCCCTGCAGGCCGCAGGTACAAGCGCCGCTTCTCAAGCACAGCCATGGGTAGAGGCTGCCCTGAAGGCAGGCGTAGAGGCCGAACCTGACAGACAGACTATTGATTTTCTGCTGGAGCGCTTGTCCTCAGACGATGCTGAATGCGAAGAAGAAACAGAAATGGCTAGACAGAAAGCTTTACGCGACAAACTCCTACGGCTTGAGAGTTTTGCCCAGCTGGCGGAGACAGTTGCAGCTGAGCTGCGGGAGAAGCTAGACACCAATCCGGGTTCTCAAGACGGACCATGAACCGAATGGTCGCTGGCGCAGGATTCAAATTAGCTCTCACATCGTGTGATATGAGTCGTTATTGATAAACTCCGTATTCAACTCTTTCTAGATATTGCTTCACTGCCCGCAACCCTATTGGTTCATCAACAATATCAACCGGCGTCTGGCCGTCCAAATACTTGCATGACTGACCAAGCCACTCTTCAGCCAGCATTTGTGTTCCGAAGACATTGATGGCGCCTTCGAGGGCCTCAGCAAATTGATACGCCGTAGCGCTTTGCCGAGAGTCGAGAGTCGAGAGTCGAGAAGTGGGACGCCGAAATGATTTTTTTGTCGTTGAGCTGCTCGCACAGACTTGCCTAAAATCCGTTTGATGATTTGCCTATTTGAGTATAGCTCAGAGCTTGATATCATTGCCTGAACGTCCTTCAGCACGAAACCTTGTACAATAAGTCTGTGGATCATTATTAAGGTGCGCTGGTCAGAAACTCCACAGAGATACTCCGTTGGTTTAATAGCTGCGGTGGTGAGTGATTGCAGGGTGCAAGAATCCTTTGAATCCATATATATACTCCAGATCAGTGTTGAGGATATGAATTTGTCTGCTGCACATAATGCCCTTGAAATCGAAAAGATTTTACCAGTAGGCGTAGTCCTTACCGCCTTTTTCTGCCACAAAAAAGCCGCGTTCACATAGCTCACTCTCGGAAGACTTCATAAATCCATCAACTTGAAATTATGGGTGGGTAGTACCAGCTAATCTCCTCAGGACCTCAGAAGCTTTACCGATCAGCATGAATTCATTTTCACCACCCAGCGAGACATCGATAAGGTTTACGTGAATAACGGTAGCCCCGACTGCACGCGCAATTTCTGGGATTTCCGCGGCGGGAGTAACGATTCCGGACGTTCCTACAGATACTAGGACATCGCAGGCGCGTATTAACTGCATAGACCTCTTCCAAACTCCCACCGGTAGATTTTCTTCGAACCAAACGACTCCGGGTCTAAGGCGCCCATTGCAGTGCACGCACCGCGGTGGGTCCTTTTCTAAATTATTGAGTGGCACCTTTAGCTGGTCAGCCGATAACGCTGCCCATCTGTTACATGCGAAGCATTTCGCGCCCTCCAAGCTGCCGTGCAGGTGCGTTACATTTAGGCATCCAGCTCGTTCATGCAGGTCATCGATGTTTTGAGTAATAACTGAAACCGCACGACCGCTGGAAGCCACCTTCTGGATTGCGAAATGTGCAGCATTCGGCAGGGCGCACTTTGCCTGTTCCCTCCTCCATAAATAAAAACCCCAAACCAAAGAAGGATTGGCTCTGAAGGCGTTGGCGGTTTCCAGACTTTGGGGATCATGCGTTGCCCAAAGGCCATCTAATTTGTCCCGAAAGGTCGGAATCCCGCTCTCGGCAGAGATTCCTGCGCCAGTAAAAAAAACTATGTTTTTCGCTAGTCGGAGCGCTTCAACCGCACTCTCAAAATGACCAAAAAAGCTCATATTTCCACCTGGATTTTTCGCTTATAATTCACAACAAATCATACTCATAAATGCAATAAACTATCTTAGTTTTATTTATATGAATTGGTCGAACTATATATAACTCTATGAAAAGCATTCAGGTCTGCGCTTACAACAGTTGAATAACTCTTTGCGGCAGCAAGATGATATTCGTACCCTAAGGGTTGCCCGAAACTATCAGTGACTTCATGCAGACTTTCGAGAATGTCCATTTTCCAACAGCCTGTACCGTTCATGGATCCAGGGGTTATGACTTGAACCTGTTCAACCCAGCAGGTTGCACTTCTCGCAGTTATCAGATCGCTTAAAAGCTGAACGTTTGGGGCCAGGACAATCCCTCTATGGCGGCTTTCTCTGGAGCAATAGACCGTTTCCACATGGAACCACGGCCAAATCGTTTCAATTTCTACCAGTGACCAAAACTGAAATCCGCTTGTTGAGCGAATCAATCCGGGCATCAGCTCTGCTTCGCGCATCGTTCTAAACATGATTGCTCCTGATTGTCACCGACCGCCGGCCTTGGAACCCAGCTTAGCAATCGGCTTTCGGCCAATTCCACGCCCAGAAAGCTCGGATATTCCAATATGATCATTATAGTGAGTTTATCGGAACGTTAGCAATGTGGCTCTATCCTCGTTTTGAGGATGGTTGGGTGCTCACTCACGAGATCGCAGCAGCAATCAGGACGATAAGAAGGATGAGAGCTTTGGCATACGAAGACCTCGCTGATGTCACTGTACGCCGCAGCATCAGTTCTCTTGAACAGGCGCAGGTCAATGTCTCTGTCAACAAGCTTGCTGAACTCGCCAACGCGTTAAATTTTGATTTTGTTGCCTTGTTAGCCATCTGCGTGGCGTTGAGAGACGACCAGTCGCCTGACGAAATCCTCAAGCGCGCTTCCTCGGCAGTGGCGGCGTTTTCGATCGAAGGGGGAATGGCGCATCTTCACTCTCAGCTGTTTGATGGAAAGGTGATCTCCAGAAGCCCTGGCAAACCTGCGAACGTTAGAAATATGGCGGCTGTGGCGCAATTGCGGGCTCAAGGTCTAAAGCAAACTGAGATTTGCAAGACATTAGGTTTATCCAAATCAACGGTGAACCGTTATTGGAACCTCCCGGCAGCCAAACCCGAGTGACCTGCATCGCCCCTTGGCTTGCCAGTGGAGAGGGACTCCGGTAATTCAATCGTGTTCGGGCTCTCGTCCAATACCTCAGCGGCTAATCGTCCTAATACGGTTAATGGCAGCCAACGACGTCTGTACGACCGCGAATTCATCAATGCCGCGCTGGGCGATTCAGCGCACGGCTCTCACCGTAAGCAAATGCGACCTATCTGAAGGACTGAGGGCATAGCGAAGGCTCTACCCCACCTCGACCACCATTGGGGACGCCTCATGCACCAAATCGCATGTTGACAACGCTCAAAAGCCGGTGCGGTCTGTCAAAAAAATAAGGCGCTAAAAAACAATAGCCTAGCTGGCGACGACTATTGTTTTTGACATCGTACAGCTCTGATTTTGCTCAAACAGCAAAATTCCGGAATTTGATCGGCGTGTGCTGGAGGTGCTTCGCGAACCGCTCGAATCGGGCCACATCGTGATTTCCCGCGCGCGGGATCGGGTGCGCTTTCCGGCGCGCTTTCAGCTGGTGGCGGCGATGAACCCCTGCCCGTGCGGTTATCACGGCGAGCCGACCGGGCGCTGTCGCTGCTCAACTGATCAGATTCAGCGTTACCGCAACAAGCTGTCCGGGCCGCTGCTCGACCGGATTGACCTGCATCTGACGGTCGCCCGTGAAACCACGTCTTTAGCGGCAACGCCCGATTGCAAGGGTGAAAGCGCCAGCGCAGCGGAGGTGGTATCCGAAGCCCGACAGCGCCAACAACGACGCCAGGGCTGCGCCAATGCATTCCTTGATCTGCCCGCACTGCGTCAGCACTGCGCGCTGTTGCCGGAAGACGAAGCCTGGCTCGAGAATGCTTGTGAACGTCTGAACCTCTCTCTGCGCGCTGCACACCGATTGCTGAAAGTGGCGCGCACGCTGGCCGATCTGGAGAAGGTGGACGCAATCGCCCGATGCCACATTGCTGAGGCTTTGCAGTATCGGCCTTCGTCGAACTAAAGATCTTCACTTCAATGCTGCATGTGAGGATTGATCCGGCACTTAAAAACCAGGCATCGGAGACCTTGGCCAACTTTGGCCTCACCATTTCCGATGCAGTGCGTATTTTGCTCACTCGAGTAGTCCGCGAAGGCGGTCTACCCGCTGGCCTCGGCGCACACCCGGACGCTTACGATCAGTGGTTCAGGGCCAAGGTGCGTGAAGCCATGGACGACTCGGGGCCGACGCACTCGCATGAGGACGTGATGGCTGCCGCTACCGAATTACTCCAAAGGAAGCGCGGTGCTGACAATTGAATGGAGCAAGTATGCCAAGGCGGGTTTGCTCAAGCGCCTAGGCAGCTCTCCCGCCTCACCGAAACCGATCCACTTCTTTCTGCAAGTCAGACGCGACCGCGTTCAGCTCTTGAGCGGTGATCGCGAGGTTCGACACGACTTCGCGTTGCTCGCTGTTCGCCAGGGCGATGCTTTGCAGGTTGGCGCTGAGCAGCGTTGCGGTGTTGCTCTGCTCCTGGGTCGCCGTGGTGATGGACGTGAATTGCTCACCGGCCGAGCGGCTTTGTTCGTCGATCTGGGCCAGCGCTGCTGCGACTTTGGCGTTGCGCGCGAGACCTTCCTGCATCAGCGCGTTGCCTTGCTGCATAGTGCTGATGGCATTGCTGGTCTCTTGCTGGATGCTGCTGATCATTCCGGAGATTTCATCGGTGGCCTGGCGCGTACGTGATGCCAGGCTGCGAACTTCATCCGCCACTACCGCAAAACCCCGGCCTTGCTCGCCGGCGCGTGCGGCTTCGATCGCGGCGTTGAGGGCCAGAAGGTTGGTCTGCTCGGCGATCGAGGTGATGACGCTGACAATCCCGCCGATCTCTTGCGAGCGCTGGCCCAAGGTATCGATCACCGTCGCGGTGCTGCTCAGCGAGCCTGCAATTTGCTCCAGCGAGGCCGATGCTTCCTCCATGGACGTACGACCGATGCGCGTCTGCTGGGCATTGCCCTGGGCCATGCGTTCGGTGGTGCCCATGTTGTCGGCGATGGTCAGGGCCGTGGCGCTGAACTCCTCCACTGCACCGGCCATGCTGGTGATTTCGCCGGATTGCTGTTCCATTCCGTCATAAGCGCCGCCCGACAAGCCGGACAGTGCGTTGGCGCGGGTGCTGACTTCCTGCGCGGCCGTGCGAATGTGGGACACCATGGTTTCCAGCGCCTGGCCCATCGTGTTGAAGCTGCCTGCCAACTGACCAATTTCGTCATGGCTGGAAATGTTCAGACGTGCACTCAGATCACCTGCGCCGAGGGCTTCTGCCTGACTGACCAGCGCCGACAGCGGCCGTAGCTTGCTGCGCAACAGCCAGATCGCGGCGCCGACAGCGATCAACATCGCCAGAAGGCTGCCAATTGCCAATTGCGTGCCGACGCTCCAGGTCACTGCGCTGATTTCATCCTTGGGCATCGTCGCCAGAACCGTCCACGGGCCGCCGGCAAACTTCTCGCCGACGGTGTAGAAATCTTCACCGGCGTCCTGCCAGAAACGCCCAACGCTCGGCGTCTTGGCGAACTCGGCCAGCGTGGTGCTTGCCTGATCCAGGTCCTTCACGCCCGCAGGCGGCACCAGCCATTTGTTCTGCTCATCAAGCAACGCCAGCGAACCGGTGGAACCGATGCGGAAGTTTTTCAGGTTGTCGAACTGCGCCTTCTGCGCGTCGGTGTAATCGAAGCCGACGAACAACACGGCGATGACCTTTCCGCTGGCGTCACGCACCGGGCTGTACTGCGTCATGTACAAACGGTCGAACAACAGCGCGCGACCGACGTATCCCTGCCCGGCCAGCAGCTTTTCGTAGGCCGGATGCTTGTGATCCAGCGAGGTGCCGAGGGCGCGCGAGCCGTCCTGCTTGCTCAGGGACGTGCTGACGCGCACGAAGTCGTCGCCGCTGCGAACGAAGACCGTCGCCACGCCGGCCGTCATGTTTTTGAAGTCGTCGACTTCAGTGAAGTCGTTGTTCAGCGCGTTGCCGTTGAGCAGTAATGCAGGGGTCTGCACGCCCGCGACCGCAATCTGCTGATCACCCTGCAGGCTCAGGCCGGCCGAAAAACGCTTCTCGAACAGACCGCTCAGACGCAGGGTGCTGTCGCGCAACGTGCTGTGGAAGGTGTTCAACTGGTCGGCGAGCAACCGGGCTTCGCTGCTCATGTGCTCCTCACGGATGACCAGATTTGCCGAGTCCAGTGAGCGCAGGGCAAACAGCGTGCTGCCGCTGATGACGACGGCCAGAATAACGGCCAGGGCAATGCCGAGTTGCGAGGCAATTCGGGCGCGAGGCTGAGGCATGGGTGCTCCTTGCCGAACGACTGGGCCGTCCTGGATCTCAGGAACACCATTCGGACGAATTCTAATAGAGGGAATCGATGAGCCGATTGAGGTGAACCGGCTCTGCAATACACCTTCGGCGGACAAACGAAATACTTGAGTCCTACATCGTTTCAGGACGGAATTAATCCCCTCTTTGGCTGTCCTGCGTCCGCTTTCGATGGCCGAGCGCTTTACGGCTCACTCCAGAATCGTCACGTCCGGCAATTCCATCGCCTGCACCTCGCCCTGCAAAAAGTCACTCAACCGCCGCATACGCTCGCCGCCCGGCCGAGTCTTTGGCCAGACAAGGTAGTAGTTTTCCCCGCTGACCACCGCTGTGCGCCAAGGCAGGCTCAGTCGGCCCTGGGCGACATCCTCCGCCACCATCAGCAGATCGCCCATGGAAACGCCGTAACCCCGGGCCGCCGCAATCATGCCCAGCTCCAGCGTGTCGAAGACCTGCCCTCCCTTGAGCGAGACCCGGTCAGACAAATCCATGTGCTCCAGCCATCGGCGCCAGTCGCGACGGTCGGGCGTGGGATGCAACAGTTCGGCGCCAGCCAGTCGCTCGGCATCCCAAGGCTCATCATCCAGCAGCGTCGGCGCGCCCACGGGAATCAGCAGCTCAGGGAACAGGTAGGTCGCCTCCCACTCCGGCGGGAAGTGCCCATGGCTGAGCAACACCGCGCAATCGAATGGCTCCTGGGTGAAGTCGACGCTGTCGATGTCCATCCAGGCGCTGGTCAGCTGGACTTCGTTGCCCACCTGCAGATGGCGGAAACGACTCAGCCGCGCCAGCAACCAGCGCATGGTCAGGGTCGATGGAGCCTTCATGCGCAAGATGCCCTCCTCCGCCATCAACGCGCTGCAGGCTCGCTCCAAGGCCAAAAAACCTTCCCGTACGCCCGGCAGCAACTCACGCGCGGCCTCGGTAAGCTGCAGATTGCGACCGTTGCGGCGAAACAGACGGCAGGCGAAATGCTCTTCGAGCGTGCGGATATGCCGACTGACCGCGCTTTGGGTGATCGACAGCTCTTCAGCGGCACGCGTGAACGAACTGTGTCGCGCAGCGGCTTCAAACGCGCGCAGGGCATACAGTGGCGGAAGGGTGCGTGACATCGACGGGTATCCCTCAGGCAGTCGGGCAGGTGAGATCACTCTACTAAAGAAATATCAGGATGAGTTTTACTCATGCGAGAGATCGCATTTATCCCTTTGTGCATCCCCGCCTGAATCCCCACAATGACCGGCCTGCCAACACCAGTAACCCGAGCGCAAAGACCATGCACCAGCACGCCTTCAAAGAACTGTGGATCATCCTGCGTCTGGCCGGGCCGCTGATTGCTTCGCAGATGGCGCACATGCTGATGGTGTTCACCGACACCGTAATGATGGGCAAACTGGGCCCGGAATCCCTGGCCGGTGGCGGGCTGGGTGCGGCGAGCTATAACTTCGTGTCGTTCTTCTGCGTGGGTGTCATGGCCGCGGTCGGCACGTTGGCTGCCATCCGCAAGGGCGCGAACGATCACGCAGGCGTCACACGCTTGACCCAGGCCGGCTTGTGGCTGGCATGGGGCATGGCGCTGATTGCCGCGCTGATCCTGTGGAACCTCGAGCCGATTCTGCTGCAGTTTGGTCAAGATGAAGCCAACGTGCACATGGCCAGTGAATTCCTGATCACGCTGCCATTGGCGCTGCCCGGCCTTCTGAGCTTCATGGCCCTGCGCGGATTCACCAGTGCGCTGGGGCGCGCCACACCCGTGATGGTGATCAGCCTGGTGGGCGTGGCGCTCAACTTCGGGCTCAATTACGCCTTTATCCACGGACTGTTCGGCCTGCCGCACTGGGGCCTGATGGGCATTGGCCTGGTCACGGCCATTGTCACCAACGCCATGGC
>LIDZ01000155.1_pt1 | contig 20468 bp, 16 predicted proteins | sample 644651 | NCBI WGS metagenome assembly LIDZ01 (sample SAMN03856242, study PRJNA289617) | food metagenome | isolation source: wine grapes on drying loft during traditional withering process | host: Vitis vinifera cv. Corvina | place: Italy: Gargagnago di S. Ambrogio di Valpolicella | collected 2014-01 | reverse complement strand
GTAAACCGAATAATCCCATAAAAATACCGTATTATTCAATTGAATAATACGGTATTTTTATGTCGTATTTCAAAGAGAAAATGAAGAAGTTCAAAAAAATGCGAAGTAACAATTAAAAACGTAATACGAACAATGATCTTTGAAAATTGCATAATATTGTGTAAAAAACATATATTCAATAAAACAAGAGCAAAAATACTCTAGTTTTATTCAAATGGTTCTAAGGAAAGATTTGGGTTAGTGTTATGTTCGTATGTAACACTAGACTGTAATTGCTAATAGTATATATTGTAAAGTCTTTAGGCTTAAAGATTTGGAGGAGACCTATGAATAGTGGTGAGAGTAAAGATAAATCAATCATTAAGGTTTATTATTTAAATGGTAAAAGGTATTGTTATTCTTATTGGATGTCTATAGATAATCATACTACTTATGACGAAAGTTTAATGAAATCACATAAATGTGAACCTGATGATTTTATGGTAAAACATTATAAGAGATGTTATGTTTGCCCAGAAGGACCAGCGGGAACAGAAGAACCAGCAGGACCAACGGGACCAGCGGGACCAGAAGAACCAGCAGGACCAGCAGGGACCAACGGGACCATCAGGACCATCAGGATCAACGGGACCAGCAGGACCATCAGGACCGGCAGGACCAACAGGAGTAAGTGGTTGTGAATGCTGTCTACCAGGATTAAGAGCAGTTTTGGGATATTTAAAAACTGTTAATGCAACAGATATAAGGGTAGAAACGGTAGCACCACAACCAGCTGTAAACAATCAAAGTATAACTAGATTTTATCATGATGCAAATGATGCATCTACAGCAGTATTGGTACAATTTTCAAATGGAACCATTGTATCAATTTGTGAAATTGAATTGATACAAAGTAGGTTATTAATTGACAGTTCATCTGATTTTATACCTGATGCTCTTAAAGCTGCATTAGACGAAACTATTGCTCAGATTCCAGATGCATGTAAAAATTGCTGCCAAGAAGAATTAAGAACACTTTTTGCCAATAATATAGGTAATCGAATTTCGAATATAGGCACAAATAGAGATAATGTAATTTCAGGTAATAATACAGTAAGAGCAACAGGTGCTGGAGTGGTAGTAATTAGTATTCCAGGAAATGATGGAGCTACTGTGAATTTGTGCTATGTATCCTCAGTTAATTTCTAGATTGTATTTTATTCTAGCGTCACAACTAAAAAAACGAATAATTATTAAAACCACAGTATTATTCAGAAAGAATTTTACTGTGGTTTACGTCGCATTTCAAAGAAATTGTTCACCATAAACAAGTAACGCAGGAAAATATTTCTCTGCGTTTTTACATGTGATTTCTTAAAAATATGGATTATTCTGCGTCAGCAGAAAATCTTCATCAACTCTTCTCTATTATCTCTTAACTTTTAACTTATTTTTGTGCACTTGTTTATGCAAAACTCATCATGAAGGGCATTAACAGCTTTATTCGCAACCTCTGTTTTAACAAGGCACCATATTGTCTCGTGTGAGTCGGCAGTTTGTAATACATGGATATTTTCATTTCTTAAGGTTTTTATTATTTTTGCCATGACCCCTGGTTTACCGGCAATTTTGTTTCCGATAAGTGAAATTTTGCTACAGTCTTCCTCGTAAGTATGCTTTAAATTTAGCAATCTAATAACTTCATTAAATTTAACTAAATCATTTCTGTCTATGGTAAAGATGCTTTCTTTAGGAAATACATTTATAAGATCTATACTTATTTTGTTTTCAGCTAGTATATCAAGTATATTGTCGTAATTTTCATTACCTTCATTGTCAGAAGAAGAAAATTTGATTTGAATTCTATTATCCATCTGGGTTATTCCTTCTATTAAATTTGTGTAAGAATCATTGTTAGAATTGCTAATAAGTGTGCCTTTACTTTGATTAAGGGTGTTTTTTATTACTAAAGGTATATTTGCCATGGCAGCGATTTTAACTGCTCTAGGGTGTATAACCTTTGCTCCTTGGTCTGCAAATTGGTAAACTTCTGAGTAGCTTATCTCCTCAATCAATGAAGCATTTTTTACAACTCTTGGATCAGCAGTCATTATTCCATCTACGTCTGTGTAGATTTCAACCCTTTCAGCATTTAAAGCAGAACCAAGAAGACTTGCAGTAACATCGCTACCACCACGGCCTAAGGTTGTTAAATATCCTTGCTTATTTAATCCTTGAAAACCTGCGACAACTGGGACTTTACCTTCATTTAAAATTTTAAGTAGTTTTTCGGGTTCCACTCTTAACACTGATGCATTGCTAAAGTTATTATCTGTAATTATTCCAGCCTGGCCGCCTAAAAGGGGTACAGCTTTAATATTTTTCTTATTTAAATCATTGCTCATGACTACAGTACTTATAATTTCACCACAACTCATAAGTAAATCACTGGCCTGTAAATTATCATTTCTAAAATTATTATCAATTAATGAAAGAAGCGTATCTGTGGAATAAGGGTCTCCACTTCTTCCCATTGCAGAAACTACAACCACTGGCATAAAACCATCTTTAATAGCTCTTGATACTTTCTCTGTGACCATAGTTCTTCTATTTTGTGAGGAAACAGAAGTTCCTCCAAATTTTTGTACTATTATTTTCATAGTTGACCTCCAAATATTTTAACTAAGGCATATTCAAGAAAAATATACAAACCGATTGGCTGGTAACTATTTTTCAAGATGCATTAAAGTTACTTCCTATATTATTATATATGTAAATGCTGCAAAAGAAGTTGCATAAAATGCTAAAATTAGCGCAAATCATGCTATTAACTGTATTGAACTAGATTATGATTTGATTTATACTCTAAGTATATAAAAAAGTATCACTTCGTCTTTAGAAAGGAGAGGAGTTTTGTGCCAATAAACATACCAAATGAACTCCCTGCAACTGGAATTTTAAATAGTGAGAATATATTTGTCATTAATGAGGGGAGAGCGTTACATCAAGATATAAGACCATTAAGTATAGCAATAGTGAATTTGATGCCGGTTAAAATAACTACTGAAACTCAAATATTAAGGCTTTTATCAAACTCGCCAATTCAGATAGATATAACATTAATTAATACAAAAACTCACCTATCAAAAAATACATCGGAGGAGCATTTAATAAAATATTATGAAACCTTCGATGATATAAAAGATAAAAAGTACGATGGAATGATTATAACAGGAGCTCCAGTAGAACAAATGGATTTTGAAGATGTAGATTATTGGAATGAAATCGAAGAAATTATGGAATGGAGTAAATCTAACGTTTATTCTACTTTTCACATATGCTGGGGTGCACAGGCAGGGCTTTACTACCATTATGGAATACCCAAACATGATTTGGAAGAGAAAAAAAATGGCGTTTTTCAGCATAGGATAACTAAAAAAAATGTTAAGCTTCTTAGGGGATTTGATGACACTTTTTATGCTCCACATTCTAGGCATACAGAAGTAAGAAGAGAAGATATAGAAAAAGTGCCTGAGCTTGAAATACTTTCTGAATCTGAGGAGGCAGGAGTATATATAGTAGCATCAAAAGCTGGACGTCAAATTTTTGTTATGGGACATTCAGAATATGATGCAATGACATTAAGAGATGAATATGATAGAGATATAGCAAATGGTGACAAAATAAATGTTCCACAAAATTATTTCCCTAACGATGATATTAGTGAGGCTCCTATAGTTAAATGGAGAGCACACGCTAATTTATTGTACTTGAATTGGCTTAATTACTATGTATATCAGGAAACACCATATAGCTTAAATGAGATTGAGTAGTGTGTATTCTAAAAATAGGTATAACAAAACAGTGAAATTTGAATATAATATTTAATGTAAGGGTCTATTTTTTTAAGTAATATAAATTACATAGTAATATAAAAAGGAGTGTTTTATTATAAGCACTTATCAAAGATATATAAAGGATTTTAATATAAATCTTTTACAATGTACTGTTTTAGGTAAAGGGCATAATGGAATTGTATACTTACTACCTGATGGAAAAGTGATGAAGGTATGTTTTACAGAAAGTAGCTGCAGGGGAGAATACTATATTTTGAATAGGGTGAATGGAAATAAGTATTTCCCGAGAGTATATGGAATGAGTGGAAACTACATGGTTAGGGATTATGTTGGTGGTGAATCACTAAGCGATTACATTAAAGAGTATGGCTTTAATGAAAAACTGGCTAGCAAGATGATTTTACTACTTGAGGAATTTGATAAACTAAAATTCAAAAAAAGGGACATACGTTGTAAGGACATATTTGTTGAACCTGATGGAAATCTTAGAATAATTGATCCTAAAAAGAGTTTTTCAAAGGATAGAGATTTCCCAAGGCATCTGTCTAAAGGTTTAAAAAGACTTGGAGTGCTGGATGATTTTATGAAGGTATTAAAAGAAAAATTTCCAGAAAGATATAAAATGTGGAACAAAAAAATATATGAATACATTAATAGTCTATAAAATAAAACCTGGATTAGACAGCTGAGGCATCTTAAAAAACAGATTAGCATACTGGCTTTCTATTTTTATTAAGATGCTTTGGCAATTAGATGAAAATTTGTGCGTCTTAGTGAAAATTATAATTTCAAAAAAAGGTCAAAATAATCAGTGTACAATTAGGTGCACTAGATAAAAAAAAGTAGGTGATTTTATGAGGATTCTCCATACAGCAGATTGGCATATAGGAAAAATTGTTAATGGGGTACATATGACAAAGGATCAGGAATATATACTTGAAAAATTAATTGAAATAATAAGAAAAGAAAAACCAGATGTAATTGTTATTGCAGGAGATTTATATGATAGAAGTATACCACCAGTCGAGGCTGTAGAACTATTAGATAGGGTGTTCTCAAAAGTGCTTTTAGAAATCAAGGTTCCAATTATAGCCATAGCCGGGAATCATGATAGTGCAGATAGAGTAAGTTTTGCCAATAAAATTTTAAGAGATAAAGGCCTTTACATAGAGGGAAAATATAGTGGAACCGTAGCTAAGGTAACATTAAATGACCAATATGGTCCTGTGAATTTTTATTCTATTCCATATATGGATCCTGCAGAAATTAGAGAAATATTAGATGATGAAACTATAAAAACTCATGATGATGCTATGAGGGCTATAATCAATGGAATACATTTGGATTCTTCAGAGAGAAATGTAGCAGTAGCACATGGATACATAACAGGTGCAGAGGCGCTTGAGCAAAGTGATTCTGAAAGACCACTGTCAATTGGTGGTACAGATTTTGTAGATGTAAATTATTTTGGAAATTTTAACTATGTGGCACTAGGACATTTACATGGTAGGCAGAAAGTAAGTAAAGAATACATAAGATATTCTGGATCCATACTTAAATATTCATTTTCAGAAGTGAAACAAAAAAAAGGTGTGACAATTATAGATTTAGATGGTGAAGGTACAACAAACATAGGTTTCAAAGAATTAGTACCCTTAAGGGATATGAGAAGAATTAAGGGTGAGCTAAATAAACTTTTGGATCCTAAAATTCATGGTGAAACAAATGTACAAGATTATTTACATGTGGTTTTAACAGATGAGGGAGAACTTATTGATCCTATAAATAAACTAAGAGAGGTATATCCTAATGTATTATCACTGGAGAGGTTTGATAGAAAGAAAAATAGTGAAGTTAATAAAACCTCTGCTGGTATATCAGTAAAAGAAAAAAGTAAACTAGAACTTTTTAGCACCTTTTATACAAATATTACTGGAAACGAGTTTACAGATGAAAAAGAGGAAACTATTAAAGGTGTTATTGAAGAAGTAGAAAAAAGGGAGAGATAAAATGAGACCACTTAAGTTAACAATGTCTGCTTTTGGACCCTATGCAAATGTTGAAGAAATAGATTTTACAAAACTTCAAGGCAAAAACATCTTTGTTATATCTGGGCCAACAGGTGCAGGGAAAACTACTATATTTGATGCTATAAGTTATGCTATATATGGTGAAGCAAGTGGGTCAGACAGGAAACAGGAAAACTTCAGAAGTGACTTTGCAAGGGATGATGTTTTAACATATGTGGAACTTATATTTGAACTTCATGGAAAAACATATTATGTAAAGAGAACACCAAATCAAAAAAAGAAAAAAGCAAGAGGAACAGGGGTTACTGATCAGAAATCCGATGCAGAATTTAAAGATATAACCGAAGGAAAAATTATAAGTGGCATAAAAGATGTAGATACCAAAGTAAACGAGGTTATGGGTATAAATTATAAGCAGTTTAAGCAGCTTGTAATGCTTCCCCAAGGGGAGTTTAAAGAACTATTAATTGCAGATAGTAAGTCTAAAGGAGAAATTTTAGGAAAAATATTTAATACGGATGAGTTTTTGAAGATTCAATATAAACTGGATGACATGGCCAAAAAGCTTTATTATGATGTTGACGGGTTAAAAAAGAGTAGAACTACCAATATACAAAATATCAGTGCTGGTGAAAATGAAGCCCTTAGAGACGTAATAAGTCAAGAAAATATAAATAGCTTAGAAGCATTAGAAGCATTAAAAACTAACATTGAAGAAGATAAAAAGCTAAAGAAAACTATGGAGACGAGTCTTCAAGGAAAACAAGATATAATAGATAAGATGAAAAATGAAATCACACTTGGCAAAGAAATAAACAATGGTTTTAAATCAAAGGTTCTCATAGAGGAAGAAAAAAATGAATTAGAAGCTCTAAGGGAAAGTGTGAATTTAAAAGTTGGGTCTCTTAAAAAGGCAAAGAACGCAAGAAATATAAAAGCAGAAGAAGAATTATTTTTTAGTAATGGAAAAGCAGTTACGGAGAGGGAAAGGGCTAAAAAGTCAATTGATACAAGCATTGAAGAGAAGGAGAAAGATCTAAAACTATCTAAAGAGAACTATGAAAAGCAGCAAGAAAAAAGTAGAGATGGAGAAAGAATTTTAAGCGAATTAGCTATTTTCAAAGGATATTATGATAAGGTAGCAAGCTACGAAGAAAAAAAGTTGAGTATAAATGGATTAGAAACTAAACTTAGAAATTGTGAAGTACAAAAAAAGAGAAGAAAAATGGATATTGAAAATAGAGTAAAGAAGAGTCTTGAAAGTTCTGCAAAACTAGAGAAATCACGTGGAGCAGCACTTGAATTTGTAAAAATGTCTTCTGAACTTGAGGGTACTAAGAATACATATAATCGTTTAAATAAGCTTTTGGTTCAGCTTGAAAAATTAGACGGAATAAGGGAAGAATATAAAGCTATTAAAACTGAAAACACAAGATGTAAATCACTTTTAGACTCTGGAAAAAAGGAATATGATAAGTTTCAATGGGATTTTATAAGAGGTGTTGCGGGAAAACTAGCAGAAGATTTAAAAGAAGGAGAACCTTGTCCTGTTTGTGGTTCACTCCATCATGTTAAAAAGGCTAAAAATATAGCTACAATATTATCTGAGGAAGAATTAAAGCTTAAAGCAGAGGAACTTGAAAAAATATCCAATAACTTTAATGAAAATACTAAAAGTTTAGAAAGGTCTATTGCTAATGGGGAAGCACAGAAAAATGTAGTAGATAATATTAAAGATGAACTTGCAGTGAGTTATGATTTTAAGCTTGAAACTTTAGAAAAGTCACAATTAACAGCATTTGTAAAAAAAAGCATTAGGGATAATAAAAGTTATCTAGAAGAAATGAAGAATAAGTGTAAAGAGTTAGATGCTCAGCAAAAACTTTTGGATAAATTACAACTTGAATATGAGGATAACAATAAAATTATTGCTGAGGATAGATTGAGTTTAGATGGATTAAATGGCGGGTATACTGAAATATTTGGTGAAGTTCAGGGTGAGAAGCGCTTAATTAGAGAACTTGAAAAAGAGCTACCAGAAAATATAAGAACCAGAGAAGGCCTAAAATCAAAAATTGATAGCCGTGCAAAAGAACATGATTCTATTATAAAAGCTTTTGAAACTGCTCAGAAAAACCTTGAAAAGTGTAAGATTGAATATTCTAATCTTTTAAGAAGTTTGTCAATTAGTGAAATTGAACTAGAAAATGCTAAGATTGAATGGGAAAAATCTAATGTTTTGTTTAATAAAAAAATAGAAGTAGCCGGATTTAACAATATGGAAGAATTTACAAGTAGCAAACTATCAGAGAAGGATATTGATAGATTGGAGAACCAAATAAGGGAATATAACGAAAAAGTCAAATCAAACGGTGATAGATATCGTGATGTACTTATTAGGTTAAATGAAAAAAAAACAGTTGATATAGAGGAACTTAATGAAAAATTAAAAATAAAGAATGAGGAAAAACATAATTTTGAAGACATTAATACAAAACTATATGCAAGGATTGATCATAATGAAAGCATTTTAAAAAATATATTAAAGCTTAATGCTAATATAGAAAAAATTGAGACCGAGTATAGAAATATTGGTGAACTTAGCAATGTAGCCAATGGTAAAAATTCAGAAAAACTAACTTTTGAAAGATACGTGTTAGCTTCATATTTTGACGAGATTATAGATGCTGCTAATATGAGATTTTCTAAGATGACAGCAAGCAGATATGAAATGAGTAGAATCAAGGAAAAAGGTAAAGGCGCGGCACAAAGTGGTCTTGAAATTGAAGTATTTGATAATTATACAGGGAGATATAGACACATTAAGACACTATCAGGAGGGGAAAGCTTTAAGGCATCACTTAGCCTAGCACTGGGACTTAGCGATGTTGTGCAGAGCTATGCTGGTGGAATAAGCCTGGACACAATGTTTATAGATGAAGGTTTTGGAACTTTGGATACTGAGTCACTAGATAATGCTATACAATGTTTAATAGATCTTCAAAATACAGGCAGGCTTGTAGGTATAATATCTCACGTTCAAGAGCTTAAAGATAGAATAGATGCTAGACTTGAAATTCAAACCAATTCTCAAGGTAGCACCACTAAATTTATTGTTAAATAAAAAGCAGCTATACATTCCCTTTATTTTTGAATCTTGAGCCATTCGGGATACAAAATACCATAAAGGTACATATCGTATTTTTTACCGTCCCTTTGTACAAATTCCCTGTAAGAACCTTCACGGATAAAACCAACTTTTTCATAGAGGGCAATGGCTGGTTCATTATAACTTAAAACATTAAGTTGTATTCTGTGAAGGTTAAGCTCATGAAAGCCAAATTGCAAAACTAGCTTCATAGCTTCAGTTCCATAACCTTTACCACGGGCGTCTTTTGTGCCTATACCAATGGAGAGATTTGCCACTTTGTTATTCCAAGATATATCATTTAAGTCTGTATATCCAAGAAAATTATCATTATCTATAGGCCTTATAGCAAACATATAGTTTTCATTTGATTCCTGCCGAGTTCTTATCCAGTTACTTATATGTCTTTCACTATATGGAAAGCTAGGCATAGTATCAAAAAGACGTAAAGAGTAAGCATCCTCATACCAAGCAGCTATATCTATTATATCTGAATCTTTTAATGAGGTTAACCTTATTTTATTACCTTTTAATAATCCATTAATAAGCATTTAATCATCCCCGTAGTTGTATATATTTTTTATGTTAATTGTAACACTTTTATTTTATCATAAAATTAGAATAATATAAAAAGCTGTTTTATGCTAAATGATATGCATAAAACAGCTTTTTTGTTCTACTAATTAAAAAAAGAAAGTATTGTTTAAACTTATGCCACCAAGTAAAAGTAAAAGTCCTGCCGCTGCTACCAAGGAACCAAAAGTACTATTTACATGACCAACATATTGACTATTTGTATTATAAACTCTATATTGCTTTAGGTTTAGATAACCAATAGGGTATCCAAAGCTACTATATACAACATTATTATCAACATAACCTGCTAATTGACCATTGTTATAATAAAAACAAGAGCCAGAAACAAAACCTAATTGATTATTTTTTTTGCAGTAAATTTTGTTGCCACGCAAATATCCGCAGGTTGAATCTTTATTATCATAAATTCTCTCCAATGAATTCACACTCCTTTGTTAAAGTATTTTCTTATCCAATAATAATATATGCAGTTTTTTATTTCATGGCATTGATTTTGGCATTAGTTATGGCAGAAAATGAATAATAAAATATAAAAAGCACATCATAAATATAAAAAAGTAAGAGGTGAAAATATGAGGTACAAAAAATTTAAAGTCATTATCTTAACGTTTCTGATTTTCACAAATGTTTTTGCAGGTTGCTCTCAAAGTAAAAGTACTGCTAAAAATAAGGAAAAGACAGCGAATAAAGATTTAAAAGGCAATATAGAAATTTCGGTTTCAAGGGATAAGTTCGGAGATTATATACAAGGTGATATAATTACAAGTTTTAAAAAGAAGTACCCAGATGTACAAGTAAATATAAGTAATATTGGTGATATGGATGCAAGGGTTAACTCTCAAAAAACACCAGACATATATATTGGAGATAATTCATATGAACCAGAGAAATATGGTGATATGGGAAAACTGCTTGACTTTGAAAAATTAAAAGACTTTAAAGATTTATCCAGCAAAATAGAGAAGAAGTATATTACAAAAAAACAAAATACTAATGAAATATATTCAATACCATGGCTAGTAACTACAGAACTTATGGCATATAACAAATCACTTCTAAGGGAAGCTGGACTAGATGAAAATAAACCACCGAAGACCTTTGGGGAACTATTGAATTATGCAGACAAAATATATAAGTTACCTAATCGAGTGGACGGAAGTAAGATATATGGAATAGGGATAGCTGCAAATTTGAAATTACCAGCTATCTTAAACTGGCAGACAATAAGCCCACTTTATTATAATATGAATAACGGTAAGTATAATCTTTATAATAATACGGGAACTGATATAGTTTTTGATAAACCTGAGGCAAAACTTCCTGAATTATTTGAACTTTTGTCCAGTGCACAAGCTTTTGGCAATATCAACCTAAATGGTACTAATTGGAAAAATACTGGAATGTGGCTACAATATGGAGATGAACTAACAATAAATAAAGATATAGGTATTGCTCCTATTCCTGTAAAAGAAGCAAGTGATACATCTTACTCAACTTTAAAAAATAAAAATATCATGATATTTAAAAGTGATAAAAATAGGAAAGATATAGCTTGGGAATTTGTGCAATACATCATGGGAGAAGAAAAAAATCTAGAAGCTTGTAAAACCCTTAAGGAACTACCGGTTTTATCAAATCTTATGACGAATAAATATTTTAATTCAGAGGTTAATAAGAAGTATATAAAGCAGTTAAAAAATACTTTACCAGTTGAACCATATCCATCCATTGATAAGGTTACTTTAAGTATTCAAAAAAATTATAATGCCTACGATTTATCAAAAAATAAAATCACCCCACAGTCTGCTGTAAAAAAAGCTGCAGGGGAATCAAGAGAGATTATTGGAAAATAATAAGTGGAATTTTCAAGGATATTGTAGTGATCATTCAAATGGTGACATTCCTAGTGCTTTATATAACTCATGACTAATGTCATGGGTTATAGTTAATTTGTTATCTATTTCAAATCGTATAACAGATTTTTTTAATCCATCACCATAAATTCCATCTAGATCATAAGGATAATATCCCTTGTTTTTTAGTGTGCGCTGGACTTCTAGTACATCAGTGCCAGTGTTTCCAGGTGATAGGTTTCTAAAATGATTATACTGAAGTCCGTAGGCACCACCATATATTACGACTACTGTACCTGGGCTTACACGATCATATAAATCTTCAGCATCACTATTATTCATTCTAATACAGCCCATAGAAGCTGGAGTACCAATGGAACTAGGATTGCTTGTTCCGTGTATTCCATATTTGCCCCAAGGTACATTAAGGCCCATCCATCTTGTTCCAAAGCAATTTGACCAAGCACCTTTATCTGTTATCTTCCATGTCCCAATTGGAGAAGGCGTATCATTTTTACCAGATGCAATTGGGTAGGATTTAATTAATTTTTTAGAATTATTTTTAATTAAAAAGAGCCGCCTTTCATTTAAGTCTATCAAAATCACATATGGTTTATCATATGTATCACTGAGATTAACAGCAACAGCTAAATTGTAATTAATAAATAAAAAGATCATGGTAAATATAAGTATTTTTTTTACATGCAAGCTATACACCTCTTTAATGTATAAATAGTTAATTATTTTTGAATATACCATGTTATTGTATCCAAAGCTTGCAATTTATATGTGAATAGATACAAACAGTTAAAAGAGAAGAGAGAAGAGCTACATGCAGTTAAAAGTTAAGAGAGAAAAGAGAAAAGAGAAGAGTTAGAACACACAAGACGTGGGACATTAGGCTAATGATTATAAAACAAGGACAAAAATGCATGGACAAAAGACTTAAGACTTAAGACTTAAAAGAAATTAGTATTGGAAAACTCACACAAAAGATATAAAATTTTTTGTGTGAGTTTAGTGGAACGAACGTAGATTTGTGGTGTGTCACGATAGGGCGTGTGTTCTAGCAGGTGAAATTCCTGTCAAAGTAAGGTTTAGCAAAATACTTTCTATTATCAGCAGATTTCTAAAAGCAGGTATAATAGAAAAATAAAAATTACGAGAATGTCCATAAGTCTGTGTAAATTGAAATATAAGATAGGAGATTTAACTGGGAATTACTATGGTAAAAATTTGATCTGTAGCTAAATATAGTGCTTTCCTTAATGAATTTGACCTAGGAAACGTGGTTCTTATCTTAGTAAATTTTCGTAGCTGTCTGTTGAAACCTTCAAGGGCATTGTTTGTATATATTATCTTTCTAATTTCCGGAGGAAAATTGAAATACGTTAATAAATTTTGCTAAGCTATAGCTGTATCCATTACTATAAAAAGAACGTACGTAGATTTGTGTAAATCAAATCTACGTACGCTCCCCACAATATTTGTTTTATATGTTGATTTATATATTGGTTTTATTTTGCCCCAAGGCAAAATATCCATAATTAACTATTAACCTTTAACTGTTAACTTTGAGAACTATCTGTATGAGAAAATCATCTTATCTATTGTGATGGCTACTGGTTTAGCTCTAAGCCATGTATTTGTTGCTGAATCATCAAAGTAATAAAGGGCACCCTTAGTTGGATCAACACCGTTTAAGGCGTCTTTAGCCGCATTTATAGCACTTGAGTCAGCTGGCTTATTTATGTATCCATTTAATACTGGTGTAAATTGATAATATGAACCATTTTTTTCATAAATTACTTCAGTTATTGTTTTAGGGAACAGAGGACTCTTCATTCTGTTCATAATTACAGCGCCAACAGCAACTTGCGCATTGTAAGGCTCGCCTTGAGACTCGGAATGGATAAGTCTTGCTAGGAGATCCAAATCACTCTGAGTATATGTTTGCTTAGCAGTGGAAGTAGCTTGTGTAGAAACTGCATTTGCTTGACTGGACGGAACACTGATTGTTTGTCCAGCGAAAATAAGGCTTGTCTTAATATTGTTAGTGGTTTGAAGCCAAGCTATTGATGTGCTGAATTTTCGTGAGATTTTATAAAGACTGTCACCAGCTTGTATAGTATAACTTGAAGCTGGTACATTAGTAGTAGTGTTAGTAGCCGCATGTGCGGTTGTTGATGCTATCAATGATAGACCTACTGTGAAAAATATTGTTCTTAATTTGTTGAACTTTAGCATAAATATGCCTCCTAATTTTTTTTGGGGTAAGCCAATGTAGTTTAGATAGGCTTGACTCGCATCTGATATTATTGTTTTTAAGATGCGTTAGTTCACAGTGTAACAGAGACTATATGGTAAGGCTAGAAGAATTAATTGGTAAATATCATAGAACAATGGTTAAAAGTAAAATTATATATTAAAAGTCATTTATGGTTTGGACTAATGCAATATTTATTTATATTTTGCCTATTTATATTGACTTGTATTCCATAAAATACTAAAATATCTTATGAAGGAAGGTTTAGTTATGGTTGCTTATTTTAGGCAAACTGAAGCTTCCTTTAGTATGTTGATAATTTAGGCATAATCAAAAAAACATTTTAAATCAATTTTAGGAGGAATTTATATGGAGAAACAAAAAGGAAATATATCCATTCATACTGAGAATATTTTTCCAATAATTAAAAAATGGTTATATTCAGATAAGGATATTTTTGTTAGGGAACTTATAAGTAATGGTTGTGATGCTATAAGCAAGCTAAAAGGGCTTGTTTCAATAGGAGAAGCCAATGTAAGTGATGGTGAAAAATATCGTATTACGGTAAAAACTAATCCAAAAGAGAAGACACTTAAATTTATAGATAATGGTTTAGGAATGACTGAAGAAGAAGTAGAAAAATATATAAATCAGGTAGCTTTTTCAGGTGCAGAAGATTTTATTTCTAAATACAAAGAAAAAATGGATGAAAAAAATCAAATTATAGGACATTTTGGATTGGGTTTTTATTCAGCGTTTATGGCAGCAGAAAATGTTGAGATAGATACTAAATCATATAAAGATGGATCTGAAGCCGTAAAATGGTCTTGCCTAGGCGGAACTGAGTATGAAATATCTTCATCAGAAAAAAGCGAAAGAGGTACAACTATTACACTTCACATAAATGAAGAAAGTGAAGAATTTTTAAATGTACACAAACTTACTCAAGTAATAAATAAACATTGTGCATTTTTACCTACAGAAATATATTTGGAAGATGAGAATGCTAAAGAAGAACCAGTAGTTAAAAGTGAAGGCGACGACAAAGATAAGGTAGAAGAGAAAAAAGAACCTATTCCATTAAATGATATTCATCCACTTTGGATGAAATCACCAAATGAATGTACTGATCAGGAGTACAAGGACTTTTATAAAAAAGTATTTAATGATTTTAATGAGCCACTATTTTGGATACATCTAAATGTTGATTATCCTTTTAATTTAAAGGGAATTCTCTATTTTCCTAAAATAGATCATGAGATGAATGCTATTGAAGGACAAATTAAATTATACAATAACCAAGTATTTATAGCTGATAACATTAAGGAGGTAATTCCAGAATTTATGCTTCTTTTAAAGGGGGTTATAGATTGTGCAGATTTACCACTAAATGTGTCAAGAAGCTTTCTGCAGAACAACAGTGATGTATCAAAAATTTCCAAACATATAAGTAAAAAAGTTGCAGATAAACTTAATGAACTATACAAAAATGAAAGAGAAAAATACAATGGTTTCTGGAAGGATATAGATGTATTCATTAAATATGGTTGTTTAAAAGAGGATAACTTTTATGATAAAGTAAAGGATATAATTATATTTAAAACAACAAGTGGTGACTATGTTAACTTAAAAGAATACTTGGAGAGAAATAAAGAAAAGTACGAAAATAAGGTATTTTATGTTGATAACGAAAAGCAACAGAGTCAATATATAAAAATGTTTAAAGATAACGGTTCAGAAGCTATAATATTAAGTTCAAAGATCGACAGTCCGTTTATTAATTTCCTTGAAAGCAAGGAAACTGGAGTTAAATTTAATAGAATTGATTCTGACATATCAGATACTCTTAAAGATAAAGAGGCGGTAGAAGGAACTAAAGAAGATGTAGAAAAAGAGAATAAAACTTTAGGGGATGCTTTTAAGGAAATTTTGAATAATGACAAGATAAAAGTTCAAGTAGAAAGCCTTAAAGATGAAGAAATACCAGCTGTAATCCTTCTTTCTGAGGAATCAAGAAGAATGCAGGATATGAGAGGTATGTTCCCTGGAATGAATATGCAGGATATGTTTAAAGATGAGGAAACTCTTGTACTTAATAGAAAAAATAATTTAGTTCAAGCAATATTAAATAACAAAGAAGATGAAAGCAAAAAGGAAGATTTAAAACTTGTTGAAGAACATATTTATGATTTAGCAAGAATGAGTCAAAAACAACTTGATAGTGAGTCAATGGCTAAATTTATTACAAGAAGTAATAAAATATTATCAAAATTAATATAGGGTTTGATAATATTTAGCTAGGTATTTGAAAAAAATAGCAGCAAAGTATGTTTGCTCGGTATTATAAAAAGTGTAGAGCCACAATAGAAATTTTATTTTTATTGTGGCTCTACACTTTTTATTTTTTTTGCGTTTTTATTATACTATAATATCTATTATATAGTAAATTACAAATAGTTGTAACTATTTTATTGTTATTCAGGTCTAATTAGTATAAGACAAAAAATTAAACATATTAGAGGTGAAAAAATGGATGGCATGGACGTTATTGTAAAAAAAGCTAAACAAGGAGATGATGAGGCTTTTACAAAGTTGATTGATGTAAATAAAGTTAAACTTTATAAAATAGCTTATATGTATGTAAAAAATGAGCAAGATGCTCTAGATATTTTAAGTGATACCATATGTAAATCATATAAGAGCATAAAAAAGCTTAAAGACCCTAAATTTTTCAATACTTGGCTATTTAGGATACTTATAAATACTGCAACAGATAAAACCAAAAATAATAAAAAAATAATATACATTGATGATTATGAAAAAATAAAATCTGAATTTACAGATAAAATGTGTGAATCAGACTTTAATATACCTGCAAATATTGATCTTTATAGAGCCATAGATACACTGGATATAAAATATAAAAATATAGTAATTCTAAAATATTTTCAAGATATGACAATTGCTCAAATTTCAAAGATATTAAATCATCCAGAAGGAACTATAAAAGTTTATTTATTTAGAGCGTTAAAAAAATTAAAAATCCAATTAAAGGAGGAATATATTTAAATGAATAATGATTTTAAAGAGATTTTTGATAACATATCTGTTTCTAGCAAATTGGATAAGGTCATTAAGGATAGTATAATTAGGGCTAAAACCCAAAAGAAAAAAAGTTTTATAAGAGGTGTTTCGTTTAAGTTTGTTACAGGGGTGGCAACAATAACCATACTTTTTACAGTGGGCATTAATTCTAGTGTATCATTTGCAAGTACAGTTAAGAATGTCCCTATAGTTTCATCTATAGCACAAGCTTTGCAATTCAATTATGATAAAAATATAGTAAGTGCGGTAAACCAGGGTGATTCTCAAAAAGTAAATCAAACAGTATCTAATAACAATGTGAGTTTAACTATCAATAGTGTCGTTGGAGATAATAAGGACAAATTTATATTGTATACTTTAAAAAGTAATAATAAAAATATTAAGAATTTACTCTTAAATAATTTTACCATAAGTAATGAAAGTGACAATGTTCTAGTAGATAGTACTAGATACAGATTTGCACTTCCTCCAATATTAATTAACAAAAGTGGTGATTTTTTAGCACTGAATAGCGCAAAAGGATATAAATGTATAGTTTCATCATTAGGTGATACAATTAGCAATTATGCATCAAATGGTGAAACTTATGGTTCAATAGAGTTAATATCATTAGACAATAAATCAATACCTAATAATTTGAAGTTAAAAGTTTCAAATTTTACAGAAGTATATAACATGGATTATTTGGGCTATTCTCAAAAAAAATATGCTGATTTTTTAGCAAAATTCAATAGAAAACCTATAGATATCAATGGTAACTGGCAATTGGATGTAAATAATATATCAAAGAACAAAACAATAGAAACATACAATAATATCAAGTTCAACGCAAATAACACTGACTTCCAAATTAACTATTTTAAAATTTATCCAACTCACATGGATGCAAACATTAAGTTAGGAGTAAATAAAATTGATAATTCAACGGCCGTAGGATTTGGTAGACCTAGTACGACACATCAAGATAATTTTACTAGCTTGCCTTACTTAATTGATGAAAATGGCAGTAAATACATGCTTTCACCTGGTGCATTCACGTCTCAGGTAAATGCGGATAAATCAATAAATCTAACATTTCAAAGTTCATACTACACAAAAATAAAACATTTATACTTAGTAATAGGTCAAATTAATTATGAACCTGGAAAACCTTATACAGATATTACTCCAGTTAAAGTACAAATAAAATAATAAAAAATAAACTTCTATCATGAAAATTGATGCTAATATCCAAAGCTAATATGTCTTAAATAAATATAAATGCATCACAATAGAGATTATTTTCTATTGTGATGCATTCTTTTTTTTGCTTTTTACTTTTTTTGATTATTCTGCGCAAGCAGAAAATCTTCCATAACTCTTAACTTTTAACTCTTAATTCTTAACTTAATTCCCTAATTTTACTTAAAAAAATTACAGCAGTTTCTCGCAATTTTGAGATAACCTCATTAAAAAGTTCGAAGTGTGTCTTTTTTATTTTCTATTTTATTCTTTAAATTTTCTAAATCAGTTTCATCCATGTGTTCACCATTTTGGCTTAGGTAACCTTCTGAATATTGGATTCTTTTTTCTAAATTTTCCTTCTCAGGGGTTGGTCCCCCATCACCATATATGATTGTGTTTTCAAGGTCATTAATGCTGCTCTCTCTTCTTCGTTGTTTATCTTTTGCCATTTCAACTGATTCATCACGGGATGAGTCACCGTATTCTTCAAGATGTCTTTCCGTTCTTGTTTTTTTCTCAACCAAATTTTCCAATTCTTTTATTCTATTTTTAGTTTCGCAGTTATCTTTTTCTCCAGCATTTTTCATTTATGACACCTCCATATTTTTAGCATTATACAAATATAATTTAACCATATATTTGATTGATTATACTAAGGCATCATCATGAAAAGGATAGCTACTGAAAACAATTAATTTTATTTGTTTTAATGAATTATGAGGTTAGCATGGTGATGCACGTGAAAAAGGTTATTCGAGCAAGCTTAAGAAAGAATTAGGCTCACGTTTGTTCAATCACGTTAAGAACCCTTTATTGTTTGAGCGCATGCGAGTTTAAAGGGTTTAGGGATTTGACAAACGTGAGCCTTAGTCTTTCTAAGCGAAGCGAGTAACCTCTGAACATGCATCACCATGCTACTCTCAAATAAATTTAAGTAATTTACATTCTACTTAGTTGAAGCATAAAAATTGATCAAGCTACCTGACAATATTATATTTCGTTCATCTTCAGTAAGTTCTCCAATTTTAAGCTTTATATCTTTTTTAGTAGTTTTGCTTATAAGTAGTGCTGGAATTTCATCTTTAGAAGTCTTAATAGCATTTATAATTCCTTCAACGTAAATATAATCACCAACTTCAAAGGCAATCTTATCTTCCGCGTTAATTGTAAAAGGAATCATACCCCAGTTTATAAGATTGCTTCTATATCTTTTAGTAGCATATTCTTCAGCAATGTTTGCAAGACCTCCTAATACCTTTTGAGAAGAAGCTGCTTGTTCTCTTGCGGAGCCATCACCTGGTTTAATAGCAAAAATCACACTTCCAAATTGAATCTTTTTTGCTATATTAATTAAAGTTTCTTCGGTGATTTCAACATTAGAAATTTTTGAACAAACTGTCTTTATCTCACCAATATCAGCAGAGGTATCTCCATTTAAAAATGTATGTCTATTTTTTTCTACTACCTGCACTGCTTTTGTTCTTTCAACATAAAGAGGATCTTTTCTTGAAAGAGTGTATTCTGCAAGTTTTAGTGGGTTTGAACGATAAGATGAAGTTTCACCTGATGGCATAAGTTCATCCGTAGTTGTAACGGGATCCGTTATTACTGAGCACATTTTTAATAAAATTTTATCCTGTAGTGGTAACATTTTTGGCCAAGAAGTTATGTTTGGACCAAACTTTAACTCGCTATCTTTTTCAGGCTTTTTATAACCATTGTAAATTCTATGATCATAAATTGAAGGATCAAAATGATAAGTAAGATCAACTTCAGGTATAGAAATTTCAGTAGCAGGTGTTAAAATACCACCATTAATTGCAGTAGCAGCAATTGATTTAGCATCCATTAAGGCTACAGATGAAATTTGACCAAGACCGGGTTTAGAACCTTCTCTACTTGGGAAATTTCTAGTAGTATGTCTTATACTTAGAGCACCATTACTAGGTACATCACCAGCTCCAAAACAAGGACCACAGAATGCAGTTTTAACAATAGCACCAGCCTCTATAAAATTCGCCATAGCACCATCTTTTATAAGTTCTAAATAAATAGGTTGACTTGCAGGGTATACACTTAAACTAAAATAGTCATTTCCAAGAGAATGATTATTGATTATTTCTGATGCTATACGTAAGTTTTCAAAAGTTCCACCAGCACAACCAGCAATAATACCTTGATCAACTTTAATTTTACCATCAACTATTTTATTTGTTAGATTGAATTGTACACTTGGATTATCAATTTTTTTTCTTTCTGCTTCTTCAACCATTTGTAAAATCTCTTTAGGATTTTTATTTAAATCAGCTATGCTAAATACATTACTTGGATGGAAGGGAAGAGCAATCATAGGTTCAATTTTGGCGAGATCAACTTTTACAAGACCTTCATAGTAGGCAACAGCTGTTG
>LIDZ01000523.1_pt1 | contig 20499 bp, 16 predicted proteins | sample 644651 | NCBI WGS metagenome assembly LIDZ01 (sample SAMN03856242, study PRJNA289617) | food metagenome | isolation source: wine grapes on drying loft during traditional withering process | host: Vitis vinifera cv. Corvina | place: Italy: Gargagnago di S. Ambrogio di Valpolicella | collected 2014-01 | reverse complement strand
TTATCCGGATAAGCAAGCATTAGACACAATATATCTTGTTTCATTGTTTCTTCATATTTACCCTGTTCATTATTATTATCGCCCTTTGCTATATAAGTGTTGTTTACAATTAAACATGTTCCTATAATACATAAAATTATTTTTTTTATCTTTTTATTAAACATTTTTATCTCCTTAACTATTTTCTCCCTTCTATTATTCCTTATTAATTTCAGTTTATCCAAAAAAATTATTAAATAAAAAAAAGGGAATGCAATGGACTTTGTTTACACAACTCCACTTGCATTTCCCTAAAATTTTGATGTATATATTTTTTTCTAATCATATTTTGCCCTAAGGCAAAATTTCCTTAACTCTTATCTTTTAACTCTTAACTATTAACTTTTAACTTTTTTAAACGGTTTTTCTAACTATTTTGCCCTCTTCCTCACATATAATATGAACCTCTCCATCATCGTTTTTTGTTTTCAAAATCACCTTATGTCCCCACAGTTCAAATACGTATTTTAATGTTTCTTCTGCATAAGTATTATTTAATTCTCTTCCATCATAAACATGTTCTATAACTAAAGTTTTATCCTGCACTGACATATCAAGTACTCTTATTACTGGCACTGATCCCATACCACAGGAAGAACATAATGTATTTCTTATATTAATCCATCCACTTTTATCCGAGACCTCCTTTATAACATATTTATCTGATTTCTTTGCATATTGGAACAAATTTAGCTCATTGCAAAGTTCCTCAGTTAGATATCTCCTTAAGAATGATTCATCCCTTTCAAGTTCTCTCACCTCAAATATCTTTTCTATTCCATATTTTTCATAAAGGAAGCTGAATATTTTAAATCCTATAAAATATGGATTTATAGATCCCATACCTGGAGCTATTACATCGTTATGACGCTTAATAAATTCTAGATAAAGTTCGTCTCTTAAATTAAGTTTTTTTAGTATATTGTAATGCCAATAGCTAGCCCACCCCTCATTCATTATTTTAGTTTCAATTTGAGGTATAAAATATGCAGTTTCCTGTCTTACTATTTCCAGCAAATTTTGTTCCCATTCCTGTAAATCTCCATATTTGATGATAAAATATAGTATATCTTCTTCTGGCTCTAATGGCACTTTGCTTAAATCCCTCAGTTTCTTTTCCTCATAAGGTTCAATAATACTTCTTCTAGTATTTGAATCTACATAGTCATTTATGATTCTAGCTTTTAATTGCTCTTCAGTAATTTTCACATCGCCGATAGTTCTTTTAGCCTGCAATTTAATAGCATGTGCTGCATCCAAAATTCGCTCAACCTTTTTATATCCAATACTAGGATCATTTATATAACTCCTCACCGCATCTGCATGAGCCTTAAACATTTCAACTGTATAACTAGCACGAGTGCCCTCAGCAAAAAGTCTATTGTTTTTAAAAAAGTCATTATGGCCATATACATGTGCAACTGTTAATATTTGCAAAAGCAAAGTATTTTCTTTCATAAGATAGGCAATACAAGGGTCTGAATTTATTACCATTTCGTATGGAAGACCACTTAAATTATATTTGTATATAGTGCTGCTCTTCTCATAGGCTTTACCAAAACTCCAATGAGGATATCTAGACGGCATTCCAAGGTATGCCTCATAGGCAAGCATCTCCTTATATCCAATCATTTCAAATTCCTGCTCATAATAATCAAGCCCAAATTCTTTAGCTATTTTTTCAATCCTTTCATTCCACTCCTCTATATCCTTCAAACTATATTCCAAAGCCTCCGTTCCACCTCCCAAAATTACTTGTAACTCTTAACTTGTCACTTATTCTTTTTTAAGCATGTCTTTAAGTGCATTCCATAGGTCATTTTTTCTTTTAATTGACACTGCGATGAATTTTTTACTCTCAACTTCTCGTATAAGCCTATCTTTTATATTGGTAGTATAGTAACCACTCATTATTTCCGCGTACCCTAGCATATTGCTTTTTTCACATAAATCCTTAACTGCCACAACAGTTTTTTCATTGTCCTCAGACCAGTTATCTCCGTCGCTTACATAAAATGCATATATATTCCAATACTTTGGGTTATACCTTTTATCTATTATATTAAGTGCCATATTTATCCCACTGGATATATATGTTCCTCCTGATTCAACCTTATGGAAGAATTCGAATTCATTTACTTCTTTAGCTACAGTTGAATGTGCAATAAAAACTGTCTCTACGTTTGAGTACTTGGTACTAACAAACTGTGAGAGAATAAAGAAGAATGACCGTGCTAAATATTTTTTTGTACTGTCCATAGACCCAGAAACATCCATTATACAAAAAATAACTGCATTACACTCTCTTTTAAATGTCTTTTTAATTCTATAATACCTGAGGTCATCATTATTAAATGGGAACCTTTCTACTCCTGGTTCTTCCTTTATTCCTTCTTCTGCTAACGCTCGTTTTTTACTTTGCTCCCTTTTTATCTTCTCAATGGTAGTTTTCTTTTTAGCAAGCCTTGGATTTATTCCATGCCTTTGATACCCAGATTTTTTAGTTCCATTTTCCGTGATTATTTCGCTGAATTTTTTCTTATCCATTTCAGGAAGTTCTAGCTCTTCCATCAAATAATTAAGTACATCTTCTAATGTGATTTCCGTCTCATAGATATCTTCCCCTTCTTCATTGCCTGCACCTTTATTCCCATTAGCACCTTCACTACCTTTATCTTTTCCAATAACTTGCCCTCTCTCCTCGTTTCCATCACCGCTACCCACACCTGGAACATTTTTGCCATATATAAATTGATATTCCTTTATTCCTCTAATTGGTATTTTTATTTTTTTATCTTTACTCTGACCAATTATACTTTCTTCAGATAAAATATCACCTAAATTTTCCTTTATTGATTTTTCAACTAATTGCCTGTGCCTTCTTCTATCTTCTACTGACCTATCTCCTCCTATACTAGTACTATCATGCTCTTTAAATATAGTCACCTTATCAATCCCTCCACAAATTGTTAGCTGCATATTTTAATATTACATCACAGCAATGATCGCAATACCCATTTTCCTTCATCTGCAGAACCATGGTACTATACTTTTCATCTTGTTCTTTGTCTCTAACTCTTGATTTAGTTATTATTCTAGATATATCTTTTACGGAGTTTGTCAGCTTCTTTTCAATGGCTTCCTTTAAAGGCTCATATGACGTATAATCAATTTTGCCACCTTTCCTTACTACATAAAACATATAAGAAGTAACATCACTTCTAAATCCTTTGGCTGAATTTTCAGAGATAACTATCTGCTCTTCTATTGATCTCATGAATCTTTCATCTGGATTTAACTCTTCACCAGTTGACTTATCCTTAAGCTTAGTTTTATTTACGAAGGCCTCTGCATTATCAAGATAATTATTAAATAGGCTTTCTGCCTGCTCTCTAAAGCTATTAATAAATGCCTTTGTAACTTCCTTTTCAAGTATTGTATTATATTCTTTTCTAATACTATCTTGAATAAATCCTAAATATCTTTTCTTTTCATCCTCTGCAATGTCTAAATCTTTAACTGACTTTAAAATATTCTCCATAATACTCAATGGATTTATGCAATCACATTCTGCAACAGACAATGCATTATCTATTGCTTTTATAATAAACCTGGTTGAAATTCCACTCATTCCCTCGTCAAGTCCTGCCTCTTCTTTAAGCTCAGTTATATCTATTTTTTTTGTGGTGCCTTTCTCTACAATTTCTTCTCCATTATATATTTTAAGTTTCGTCAACGTATCAACCTTATTTGAAGGTTTTAACCTGGTAAGTATGGCAAATTTAGCTGCCGTTTCTATAGTATGTGGTGCTATATGTGCCTTAAAATTACTCTTATCCAATATCTTTTTATAAATTTTAACTTCCTCGTTAAGTTCCATGCAATAAGGTACTTCAATCTTAACTATTCTGTCCAAAATAGCTTCATTTGTATGATCAGACTTAAATCTATTCCATTCTGACTCATTGGAATGAGCAAGTATTACCCCATCAAAATAAATCATTGACCCCTTACCTGGTGATGGAATTGATTTTTCCTGGGTTGCAGTAATAATAGTATGGAGATATTCTACATCATTCTTAAATACTTCTATAAACTCAACCATTCCTCTGTTACCTACATTAAAGGCTCCATTTAATGAAAATATTCTTGGATCATCTTCTGGATACATATCCATTTTTGATATATCTACAGAACCTGTTAAAATTGATGTATCCTGGTTGTTTGGATCAACAGGAGGAACTACCCCTACACCTTTTCTTGATCTTATAGAAAAAGAAGTTGTGTCCACCTTGAATTTTTCGTACTCGCCATGATAATCATGGATTAATCTGTGTTTACAAATAGGGCATAAATCCCCTTCAATTTTAACGCCAAGAGCCTCACTAAATTCATCTCTAAGATGTTTAGGTATTAAGTGAAGTGGTTCCTCATGCATAGGGCAACCTTTAGGAAAATATATTGGTTCAGCAAGTTCTAGCGCATTTTTAAGTGACTCAACCAGCGATGACTTTCCAGCACCAACTGGTCCTACTAAGTAAAGCACTTGCCTTGATTCCTCTCCCTTCATTGATGCAGAATAAAAATAATTTACCAGCTTCATAATTACCTTATCGATTCCAAAAAAATCATTTTTAAAAAAATTATATCTTTTAATTATGTCATTTCCATATATTTTTCTTATCCTATGGTTTTCTTCTGGATTCAAAACCTCAACCCCACTTTTTATTATCAAATCATACATTCTTTTGTGTGCAAGCTCTGCTATCATTGGATTCTTTTTTACAATGTCAAGATATTCTAAAAAACTGCCTTGAAACTTAACTTTGTCACTTTTTTCTCTATCCCTTTTTATTAATTCACTAAAATCCATGTTTTTCCTCCCCACTAGATTTATAACAAATATCTGACTAATACTTTACTTATAAAAATATATGTCAAGACAAGCCCCTAACATGATAAATAAATGAAAAAAGATTACCTGAAATTTGTTTAAGCACAAATTTAGGTAATCCTTTATGAGATTTTTTTGATTATGGCACACTTATTACTTGGCTAACTCTTCAGGCTCAATTTACTTTTCTAATTGACAACCAATGTTATTTTTTCTGCTATTATAATATCTTATTCCCGTTATTACAGCACCTATTATACATAGACTTGCTACAAACAGATATACATACCTCATTCCATACATAAATACGTTATCTCTGCCTTTAATGTAATCAATAACCCTGTATCCTATTTTATGACTCATTCTATTATATAATAAAAGAGTAGCTAAGGATGTACCTGTAACCATTGCCACATTTCTTACTAATGCATTTACGCTCCCGGCTATTCCAAGCTTATCCTTTGATACTGTAGACATAATTAATGAATTGTTAGGTGACTGGAACATTCCATTTCCTAAGGTCATTATAACTATAAATACCATAAGAAATATAATGGGTGAATTTTCATTTAACGTTGCTATTAATAATAACCCTACACTAGTAACTATTAGTCCTATTAGCGTTAGAATCTCCGAACCAATCTTATCTGATAGATATCCACTAAATGGAGCTACTACTGATAAAACAATTGGTGAAACCATCATAAGTAGCCCTGTTACTTCTGGTGAAAGTTTTTGCGTATCTTGAAAGTAAAAAGGTAATATAATATTTGATGCACTTATTGATATAGATGCTATAAACCCACATGCTATACTTATTGAAAATAAGCTATTTTTGAATATATTTAATTGTAATAATGGAAATTCTAATTTTTTCTCAACAATTAGAAATAATATAAATGCTATAATTGCAATAATGAAAGCTGCTATAATTATTGGATTGTTATAACTTGTATTTTGTCCTTGTCCCATAGCACCAAATAATGCTACCATTGTTATTGCAAATAATATTGCTCCTTTTCCATCAAATTTCTCATTTTTGACTTTATCTGATTTAGGAAATATTTTAGTTGTCATTAAAAATACTATAATGCCTATTGGTACATTTATCAAAAATATATATCTCCAACTTACAGCTGAAACTATTAACCCACCAATTGGTGGACCTGCCATTGCTCCTAATGCAACAAAAGTACCTATGACCCCAAGTGCTCTTCCTCTTTCTCTAGCAGGAAACACTTGAGTAATAATTCCTTGGTTTGTAGACATAGTTCCTGCTGCACCTATAGCTTGTATTGCTCTTGCAGCAACTAAAATTGGCAGAGAATTAGTAAGTCCACATAATAATGATCCAATTGTGAATACTACAATCCCAAATCTGAAAACTTTGGTTTTTCCTATAATATCTCCTAGTCTTCCAAATATTAAAATTGTAGCAGCAACAACTATAAGAAAACTAGTAACAACCCATTCTATTTCCCCCATGGTAACATTCATTTTTTGTGACATAACTGGCAATGCTACATTTACAATACTTCCATCTAATGTTCCCATAAATGTTGCCAGTAATACATTAACTAAAATAATCCATCTATTTTTATATACTTTATTTTCTGTTTCATTCAATGATACTCATCCCTTCTATAATTTTTTTACGTTTTCTATTTTACATACATACTAGTTGTTTGCCTCTTTAAATTCAATTTCATCTTGAATCTCATCATTTCCATTTGTTTTTTTGCTATTATAATATCTTATTCCCGTTATTACCGCACCTATTGCAGATATTATACCTGCAAACAAATATACATACCTCATTCCATACATAAATACATCAGCTCTACCATTCACATAATCTATAACTCTATATCCTATTTTATGGCTCATTCTATTATATAATAACAAGGTTGCCAGTGTAGTGCCTGAAACCATACCCACATTCCTAACTAATGCATTTATACTTCCTGCTATACCAAGCTTATTTTTTGATACTGTTGACATAATAAGTGAAGTATTAGGTGATTGAAACATTCCATTTCCAATAGTCATTATTACTATAAAAGCCATAAGAAAGATCAATGGTGATTTTACATTTAAGGTAGCTATTAGTAACAAACCTAAACTGGAAAATATAAGTCCAAATAATGTAAGGATTAAGGAACCAATCTTATCTGATAAATATCCACTAAATGGCGCTACTACCGCCAAAACGATTGGTGATACCATCATAAGTAGCCCTGTTACTGCTGGTGAAAGGTTTTTAGCATCTTGAAAGTAAAAAGGTAGTATAATATTTGATGCACTTATTGCTACAAATGCTATAAAAGCACATATTATACTTATTGAGAACAAACTACTTTTAAAAATATTTAAATCAAGTAATGGAAAATCTATTTTTTTCTCCACAAATATAAATAAAATAAATGTAATTATTGAAACAATAAAAGCTGCAATAATTATGGGATTATTATATCCTGTAATTTGTCCCTGTCCGATAGCTACAAATAATGCTATCATTGATATTGTAAACAATATTGCACCCTTTACATCCATTTTTTCATTCTTTGCTTCACTGGATTTAGGAAATATTTTAATGGTCATTAGAAATACTATAATACCTATTGGTACGTTTATTAAAAATATATATTTCCAACTTACCGCTGAAACAATTATTCCCCCAAGTGGCGGACCTACCATTGCCCCTAATGCCACAAAAGTTCCTATAAGACCAAGTGCTCTTCCTCTCTCATTTGGAGGGAAAACATGAGTTATAATTCCTTGACTAGTAGCCATGGTTGCTGATGCTCCGATTCCCTGCAAAACCCTTGCTATTACAAGTATTGGAAGTGAATCAGTAAACCCACATAATAATGAACCAAAGGTAAACAATAGAAGTCCATATTTAAATACTTTGGTCTTGCCTATAATATCCCCGAGTCTTCCAAATATTAAAATTGTTGCGACAACAGTTATAAGAAAACTAGTAACCACCCATTCTATTTCTCCCATACTAACATTCATCTTTTGTGACATAACCGGCAAAGCTACGTTCACAATACTTCCATCCAAAGTTGACATAAATATTGCTAGTACCACATTAATTAAAATAATCCATCTGTTTTTTAGTACTTCATTTTCTTTCTCACTCAAAACTCTTCATCCTTTCAACACATTCATCTTTATATTTTTTTCCGTTTTTTAAAACTCGTTCTAAAAATTCTATAGACTCCTCTATTTTCTCTTCACTTGTTCCTTTAACTAAAATGTCAATCCATTTCTGAATTATTTCAATGACCTCAGGTATTACTTCCTTCCCCTTACTTGTAACATATAGTTTATAGGCTCTTGTATCTTCTGTATTTTGCTCTTTCCTTATATATCCAAGTTCTATAAGTTTTCTAACATTCCTTGTAGCCATAGCTTTATCTACGTTAAGCTCATTACTTATTTTATTTTGACATACACCTTCATTTCGATTTAGTGCAAGTAAAAATGGATATGTACCAATTGAGAGACTGAATTTTTCAAGGTTTTTTTCCAAATACTGTTGAGTACACCTGTATATACTCCCATTTAACATAGTTAATTTTTTCGCTTTATTATCCATATACAAATTATTTCACCACTCCCCTATAAATATAATACTACAATATAGTTGATTAGTCAACTATATCATCACAAGTTACTAAAACTATTTTACTCAAAATTTACACCTCGCATTAATTGCTAACATAAGTTATATTATAAGATATATGCCACTGTGAACTTTAGCTGATTATTGACAATTGTTAGTTTTAATGTTAGCATTGTAGCAAATTTTCAGAAAAGAGGGGCTATATTTTGAGCGTAGATAATGTAAGAAAGTTTTTTTTAGAAAGAAACATGGATGATCCTGTTTTTAATCTTGATTGCAGTGGGGCAACTGTTGATCTTGCATCGAAAACCTTAGGAATCAAACCAGAATTTATTGCAAAAACCCTTGCTTTTAAAGTAAAGGAACGAATTATTTTAATAGTTACACGAGGAAATGCAAGAATAGATAATAAAAAGTTCAAACAATATTTTAAAACAAAGGCAAAAATGCTTAGTTTTGATGAAGTTGAACCCAAAGTTGGTCATCCCGTTGGTGGTGTATGCCCCTTTGGTATTAACAATGATGTAGAAGTATTTATTGACGAATCCATACGTGATTTTGAATATGTATATCCTGCTGCAGGATCTAAAAATGTAGCTCTTAAGATTACCCCAGAGAAAATGCAAAGCTTAACAAATGCTGATTGGGTTGATATCTCAACAACAACAACAACAACATAAAGGCAGTTGCCAAGTTCCAGGTGCCAAATACCAATTAAAGAACAGTTACAAATTAAAAGATTAATTATATGAGATTGGAGAATGATTATGGATATTAATAGTATTGCATTAAAATACAAAGATTATATGTTAGATTTAAGACGACATTTTCATAGTCATCCAGAACTTAGTTTTGAAGAATATGAAACATCAAAGAGGATAAAAGAAGAGCTTGACAAGATGGATATCCCTTATATATCTGGTAACAACAATACTTCAATACTTGCAACAATAGAAGGTTATAGAAAAGGAAAAACAATTGCTCTTCGTACAGATATTGATGCTCTTAGTATTACTGAATGTACAACTGTCAGTTATAAATCACAAAATGAAGGTTGTATGCATGCATGTGGACATGATGCACATATGGCATCAATCCTAGGTGCTGCCAAAATTTTAAAAGAAATTCAAGATAAACTCCCTGGTACTGTAAAAATTATATTTCAACCTGGTGAAGAAACAGGTCAGGGGGCTAAAAAAATCATAGAGCAAGGTTTTCTTAAAGGCGTTGATAGCATATTTGGATTACACGTTATTAGCGATATTGAATGTGGTAAAGTTTCTATAGATGCAGGTCCTAGAATGGCTTCCGCTGATAAATTCAAAATAACTGTTAAAGGCAAGGGTGGGCATGGTGCAAGACCAAACCAAGGGATTGATGCACTTGTCGCAGCCTCTGCTATAGTTTTAAATTTACAATCTGTAGTAAGTAGGAATATTGATCCACTAGAACCTGCCGTTGTAAGTATTGGTACATTTAAATCAGGAACACAATATAACATTATAGCTGACAGTGCTGAACTTTTGGGAACTTCAAGATGTTTTAATAATGATGTAAGAAAAAATATACCTTTAGTCATGGAAAGAATAATAGAAAATACTGCTAAATCTTATGGTGCCGTGTCAAGACTAGACTATGTTTTTGCTGTCGGTCCAGTAATTAATGATGAGGAGCTTGCTAAAATTGGAGAGACCTCTGTCACAACAATCCTATCAAAAGATGCATTATTAAAAGACACTAAGCTTCTTATTTCCGAGGATTTTTCTCAGTACGCTGAAAAAATACCTAGTTTATTTGCTTTAGTAGGTGCAAGAAATGAAAAAAAGGATGCCAAATATCCTCATCACAATGAAAAATTTAATGTAGATGAAGATTGCCTTCTAATTGCCAGTGCTCTTCACGCACAATATGCTTACGACTACCTTACAAAAGCAGTTACCAGATTACAAGTGTCAAGTACCAGGTAAGGAAGATATTTCTGCTGGCGCAGAAATATCAATGAATAAAAGGGAATGTAAGTAGGTTTGTAAACAAATCTACTTACATTCCTTTTCAATTTAAAATAGATTTTATTTTATGCATCAGAATATACTATTTACATAATAAAGTTTATAATTCAATTAGTATATTTTGTCAATTGAATTATATAGAAATCATCACTATAAAACCTCCCAAAAAATTTAATATTGCCTATCTAATTATAATGCTTTTTGGTTTTATTTTTTTAGGCTTTAACCAATACAAGAAAAAGACTTGGAACTTTTTAATACTTAGTATAAGCGGAGTTATCTGGGCATTAACCATCATAATAAGGTCAATATTTTAATTTTTTAAATAAAATACATTCTAGTTCACATAACTTAATTCATATTTTATAGCTAATTTGAACTTTGCCATAACACTTCAATAAACTTCAGCCCAATTTAGTGAAAAACTCTTTTGATTTTTTTAGGTCTTTTACAGGCAAATTAATCCAAAGTCTTTTTGTCATAATAATCGTCCCTTTTTAGTTGAAAATTTTATTACTAGTATACTATAATATAATTTGCTTAACTGTAACATAGGTTACATATTCTTAGTACTAAGAGGCTTATACTATGATTAAGAAATTTAAGGAGGCAATAACATGAATAGTTTAATTAAAAATATAGAATTCTCCAAACCACTGAAGTTAAATAAATTAATATCTTATCAAGAAGGTCAAGTTGTAAGTAGGACTATATCACAAGTACCTTCTGCAAATATCACCTTATTCTCACTGGATAAAGGCGAAGGTATAAGTACCCACGTAACTCCTGGAGATGCTATGGTTCAAATTTTAGATGGCAGTGCTGAAATCACCATAGGTAATGATATTTTTACAGTTAAATCTGGCGAAACAATAATAATGCCATCAGACATTCCTCACGGTCTTGAAGCTCGTGAAAGATTCCAAATGCTTTTAACTGTAATTAAATACTAAAAAAGGCAATTTCCAAGTTCCAGAGGCCAGGTTCCAGTTAAGGAAATTATACCGCCTGAGTTAATTATATAATTATGCAGAAAACAAAAAACAATATGCGAATAAATTCACATATTGCCCTGTAAAATATGTAATTATGCGGTATTTTATCCTTGTTTTATAAACATTAGCTTAATGTCCCACGTCTTGTGTGTTCTAACTCTTCTCTTTTCTCTTTTAACTCTTAACTCTTAACTGTTTGTAGCTCTTCTCTGTTATCTGTCGCAATTCACCTTTCCTTTAGCATACACAAAACTTTTCAGCACATTTTTAGCAGTCTCCTCATCTAAACTGTTAATTATATCTGATAAAACTTCCATACTACTCACTTTGCATAATTTATCATATACATCATTAGCCTTATTCTGTTTATCTATTAACTCTTGAATTTTCATCATATTTAATCTCCTAAATAATAATTTTATAAATTCATGTGCGTTTGCCATTTTAGATGCATTTTTCATATATTGGTCAGTTGCATCTAGGTTACCATATTTTATATTTTCTTTTATAGTTCCCATAAAAAGATAAGTTTCCTGAAGAACTATACCAAAACATTTTCTAAGACTATCCCTAGTATACTCCCTTATATCAACTCCATCTATATATATTTTTCCTCCAGTAACATCATAAAATCTTGTGAGTAAATTTACAATTGTAGTTTTTCCTGCCCCTGTTGGTCCTACAAGTGCTATGCTTTCACCTATCTGTGCTTCAAATGTAATCATATTTTCTACTGCTAGTATTCCACCTACTCCAGAAACGGCTGCAAATCCAATATTTATAAGCATATACTTTAAAATATTCCAAAGCAGATTACCCCCTATTACATTTTAATATATTTCTTTTTAAGGGAACTTGACATAATAAGAGATAGCCCAATACATATTACAGATATTGTTATAAATATAAAAATTAAAGAATGTATTCCATAATTAAGTGAATCTTTAGCTTGGCTAGCAGAAATATTTATGCTTTGCTTGCTTGAACTATATAGATTACTAGCAGCTACACCCATAATTCCAAACTTATCTAAATATTTTGAAATGCTTAAATTAAATATAACACCAAATGCAGCTACACCAACCGTTTGTCCAATAGTCTTTAAAAGAGAATTAGCGCCAGTTGCTGCTCCCCTTTTAGTGTAGTCAACTGATTCCTGAATTACTATTGTAAGTGTAGTTAGTGCTCCTCCATAACCAAATCCAATAATAAATGCATAAATAACAACTAAGGCTATTGATGATTTTACATTTAATGTATACATAAGTAAAGTGCTTATAAAAATAATGGAAGTTGAAATTAGCACCGCAATTTTTTCTCCATATTTTTGTAAAGTTTTTGATAAAATAAATGAGGACAAAAGCCATGAGATAGACATTGACGCCACAGATATTCCAGATATAGTAGCACTAAATCCTAAAACATTCTGTATATACACTGGCAAATATACATCTGTTCCAATTAATATAGCCGACACAAATAAACTTATTAAATTAACCACATTTGTCTGGACTGAAAATATATCAAAAGGTATCAATGGATCCTTAGCCTTCTTCTCTATAATATAAAATAAAAAGAGCAATATAACTGTACAGAGTAATGGAACTATTAATTTAAATGAGAAGATTTTAGTGTTTTCATTTAAAGATATAATAGTGCATAAAAATATTATTATGGCTAAAGAAAATGTTATTATACCAGAATAATCTATATAACTTTTTTTCTTTTGCACTTTTTCATTTAAATTCTTTTGAAGAAGTATAATTGAAAAAATACCAAAAGGAATATTTATATAAAATATCCAATGCCATGAGAGTCTATCAATTAAAAAACCTCCTAGAAAAGGTCCAAGTAGACTTGCTATTCCCCAAACAGAACTAATCCATCCCTGAACCTTACCTCTTTCTTCTACAGAAAACACATCACCAACTATGGTGTATGCTACCGTGAAGATAGCTCCAGCACCAATACCTTGAAGTCCCCTAAATGCAATTAACTCGTACATGTTTACAGATATACCACATAAGGCACTTCCTATTAAAAATATTATAATTCCTGTTAGTAATGCTTTTTTTCTTCCGTACATGTCCGCAATTTTCCCATAAATCGGGGTTGAAATTGCTGATGTTAACAGATAAACAGAAAAAACTAAGCTTATCTTATCAAAACCATTTAAACTTTTAACAATCGTAGGCATTGCTGTTGTAATAACCGTTCCTTCCACTGCTCCAAGAAACATTGCTACCATCAGTGAAATAACTATACCCCTTTTTCTTGAATCCATATTGTATCACTTACTTTCAAAAGATTATAGTTCTAGTATTAGACCTACCTTGTAATATTAACATATAGATATATCACTTCATAGCTAAAAGACAATCTACTGATCTGAAAATAGCATGATAATATAGCCTTAATATAAAAAATCAACATGGCAAGATTAAAGGGGCAGTTAAAAGAGAAGAGTTGATGAAGATTTTCGGTGGTGCCGAAGAATCAACAACATAAAAAAGCGTACATAAAATCGAATTAAAACAGTTTTTACAAACGTAAACATACAAATCTTTATATCTTCATTGTTAGTGATAACCTAAAATAAAAAAATTACTACAGTAAAATTTTACCATAGTAATTCCCAATTAAAATTCTTGTCTTATTTTTAAATTTACACAGACTTATGGTATTTCTTATGAAACACTACTATTTAGGGACTTCTTGTCGCTAAATAATCATTAGCCTAATGTCCCACGTCTTGTGTGTTCTAACTCTTCTCTCTTCTCTATTAACTTTTAACTGTTTGTAGCTTGTCACTTGGAAGGCTTTTTATACAGTATTTTGAACTAAACTCAGTATTCGTTCTTTTTTATTACTAAGTTCAAGTCTATCAATAAAGTTAACCACTTGTTCAGCACTATTATCTTTAATATATTTTCTTTGCCAATATTTCATTTGCTTTAATTTTTCATTGTTGTTTTTTTGCAAATCACTAATTATATTGTAAATATCTTTTATATCATAACAACATACGCCTAAATTATATTTCTCTGCGAAATATGGGTTTCCTTCTTCTTGGCCTGGTAATGCTCCTGTTATTATTAACGGCACATTACAAACTACAGATTCCATCATAACATTAGGGCTAGCTCTTGCAAAAGCTACATCTGATGCTAGCATCAATTCTTGAATATTATCTACAAATCCATAGATTTTAACCCTATCCCCATAGTTATGCACTAATGATTGTTCTAGTCTATTTTTAAGTTTTCTATTTTTACCCGCCACAATCTTAACAGTGCAGTGAAAATTTTTCAGAAGAATGTCCGCAATCTTTTTCATGTTGCCTACACCTTCTCCACCACTCATTATAAGACACCTCAGCATTTCTGATCTATTTTCTTCATCTTCATTCTCTGGATTAAGTTCTGTTATATTATTACAATAGAATCTTTTTCTTACTGGTAGCCCTAAAACCTCTATCTTGTTCGCCGGAACCCCATATTCTATGCACTTTTCTTTAGCTTCAACAGTTGGACTTATAATATATTTTGCCCTTGTATCAGCCCAAAGTGGAGATATACTTATAAGATCTGCAATTAATGTTACCACAGGGATTTTATAATTGTTTTTACTCAGTATATCTATAATCGACCCATTAAAATTAGGATGAACAGATATTATTAAGTCCGGCTTCACCTGTTTAATTAAATTCAGAAAATTCTCCTTTATAGCTATCTCTACTATTTCATTTATTAATGCTGGTTTCACTGAGGATATATCCCATATTAGCTCCCATAGTCCCTCTGCATTTCTAGTAATTACTCCATATGATTTACCAATACTAATAAGTGGCTTACCTCCAAGCGAAAAACCATCCACAACATGAACTTTTATATTTCCTTTTTCACTAAATTTTTCGCACAAAGCCTCTGTTATACTCTTATGTCCATTTCCAGTATGGTTTGAGGAAATAATAAGTATATTTTTGACCATAATAATACTCCTCTCATATGCTCATATAAAAAGCATTCTGAGTGTATTTTGTGGAAAATTTGAATTTATATTCATATTTTTTTCTTTTAGTGATATTTTATCTCATGTTTTCCTTTGTATAATATGCTATACCAATTGCACCTGGACCAACATGTAGACCAATTACAGGACCAATATCACAAATTTCAACTTCTAATCCTAATAATTCTTTGATCTTTTCTGAAAGCTCAGTTGCCTCATCTAAACAGTTTATATGGTGTACTACTATTTCTCCAAGCCCAAATTTATCAATATCGCTGATTACTTTGTTTAACATTGCCTTTACAGCCTTCCTTTTGGTTCTAACCTTTGATAAAACTGTAGTCACTCCACCTTCAACAGTTAATATTGGTATTATTTTTAAAATACTACCTAGTAAAGCCCCCGCGCCTCCAATTCTTCCACCCTTTCTAAGGTATGTCAAATTATCAGGTATAAACAAGAACCTACTCCTCCTAATGTTTTCTTCAACCAATCTTCTCAATTCATTTAAATTTTCACCTTCTCTGGCAGCCCTTGCCGCTAAACAAGCGCAAAATCCAAGTTGCATACAATTTGATTTTGAATCTATTATCTCTATTTTCCCATCCTTAAATTCCTCTAATACCATTTCCTTCGCAATATGCGCAGTTGAAAAAGTTCCACTCATAGCTGAAGATAAAAATACGCAAAGTGCATCGTCTCCCTCTATCAAAATTGTTTTCATCTTCTCATATAAATCTTGAATAGATGGTTGTGATGAAATTGGTACTCCCCTTTTATCCATCATGTCATAAAAATCACTGCTTTTAATCCCAGTTTCTTTGAAGCTGTCGTTCCCAAATGTAACAATTAATGATACTATTTTTATTTTCAATTCTTCTTTCACATTCTTATTTATATAGCTTGTGCTATCAGTTATAATCTGTACTGCCATCCAGTCATCTCCAGTCATATATACATAATTTTAAAATAATTATACCACTATTATTATTTTAATCGTCAAAAAAACGCACCCAAGAAAATCATAGGGTACGTTTTTTTAGAAATTCTTAGTTTTTAAAGCTATGTATAGGTGCTGGCACTCTTCCGCCTCTAGCTATAAATTTCTCACTTGAAAATTCACTTAACTTCATTATTGGTGCTTCTCCTAAGAGACCACCAAATACAGCTCTTTCTCCAAGTGACTTACCATATATAGGAATTAATCTAACTGCTGTTGTCTTATTATTTATAACTCCTATTGCAACCTCATCTGCTATAATTGCAGAAATTGTTGATGCTGGTGTGTCTCCAGGCACCGCTATCATGTCAAGTCCAACTGAACAAACACATGTCATTGCTTCCAATTTTTCTATATTTAGTGCTCCTGATTCTACCGCTGCTATCATTCCTTCATCTTCACTTACTGGAATGAAGGCACCACTTAATCCACCAACATGTGAAGATGCCATTACCCCACCTTTTTTAACTGCATCATTAAGCATGGCAAGTGCTGCAGTAGTTCCATGACATCCACAGGTTTCTAGACCCATTTCTTCTAGTATTCTTGCAACACTGTCACCAACTGCTGGTGTAGGTGCTAGTGATAAATCAACTATTCCAAAAGGAACACCAAGTCTTTTTGATGCCTCATTTGCTACCAGTTGACCCGCTCTTGTAATCTTAAACGCTGTCTTTTTAATTGTTTCCGTTAATACGTCAAAGCTTTCGCCCCTAACATTTTCTAATGCTGATTTTATAACCCCAGGACCACTGACTCCAACATTTATAACGCACTCTGCTTCTCCAACTCCATGAAAAGCTCCAGCCATAAACGGATTATCTTCTACTGCATTTCCAAAAACAACCAATTTTGCGCAACCAATACTTTCTCTATCTCGGGTAAGGTATGCAGTTTTTTTTATTATTTCACCCATATCCCTAACAGCATTCATATTTATTCCTGCTTTTGTAGTACCAACATTTACAGATGAACATACGATATCAGTAACCGCCAATGCTTCTGGCAAAGAACTAATAAGTATCTTATCACCCTTAGTACATCCCTTCTGCACTAAAGCAGTAAATCCTCCTATAAAATTAACTCCTACTTTCTTTGCTGCTTTGTCTAGGGTTTTTGCATACTCTACGTAACTTGTATCGTTACTGCTTTGAGCGACTATTGATATTGGTGTTACAGAAATTCTTTTATGAATTATTGGAATACCATATTCTGCTTCTATCTGCTCACATACTTTAACGAGATCTTTAGCTTTAGTAGTAATTTTATCATATATCTTTTGCCTAGACTTTTCTCCATCGCTATCAGCGCAATCTAGTAGTGATATACCCATAGTTACTGTTCTAATGTCAAGGTTCTCCTTGTCAATCATCTCAATGGTTTCTAATATACTTTTATTATCAATCATATTAATTCTCCTAATCTAATTTATTGGTTTATTCCCTAGTATATATATTATAATTCATGCATAACAGTAAACAGATCCTGTCTTTGAAGTTTTATTGTCACCCCAAGTTTTTCTGCCTCTTCTTTTATCTTTTCATTAAGCTGTTTAAAATCAACTTCCATTTTATCCAAATCTACTAACATAATCATTGTGAAATAGTTTTGTAGAAGTGTTTGATTTATATCCATAATATTTATTTTATTCTCCGACAACAATGCTGATACCCCTTGAATTATACCTATCTTATCTTCACCAATTACAGTTATAAATGCTTTCATCTCGATATGCCCCCTAATTATAGTTTTCCAGAAATATAATAATACAACTTAATAAACAAAAAAGAGACTGCCATAAACATAAGAAAGTTAAGAATTGCTTAACTTTTCCTATAATTTTGAGACAACCCCCTAAATACAAACAAAACAGCACTACATGCTTAATAAATAGCATATTACACTCTTTATGAATGTTCTCTGTTCTTTTACCTGAGAGTTTCACTAAAAAGCTTAGCTTTCCCCTTCGGTGCTCTTTGAGTCTCTCCAGAGTTTCGTCAAATAACGGTCTAACACTATCCCACTATCTTCATTCGAATTATTAAATTGATAATATTATTCTAACACAATATATTTGTACAAATCAATACAAATTTGTGGTTTATTTTAATATTTTCATATGATAAGAGCATCTTTTAGGTTACATATGATATTTTTAAGCATTGCTATCTATAAATCCAAGGTTTCATTATTTAATATTTTCTTCATAGTTCTAGCTGAACACATTTTTCCACACATAGTACAAGTCTCCGGATGATCTGGTGAAGATTCTTTTCTATATCTACGTGCTTTTTCACCGTCAATAGCTAGATTAAACATTGTTTCCCAATCTAAATCTGCTCTTGCCTTACTCATAGCATTGTCCCAATCTCTTGCGCCTTTTATTCCCTTAGCAATATCTCCTGCATGAGCCGCAATCCTAAATGCAATTATTCCTTCTTTCATATCTTCAATAGTTGGTAAACGTAAATGTTCTGCTGGAGTAACATAACATAAGAAGTCCGCGCCACTAGAGGCTGCTATTGCCCCTCCTATTGCTGCTGTTATATGATCATAACCTGGAGCAATATCTGTTACTAATGGTCCTAAAACATAAAATGGTGCCCCATAACATAACTTCTTTTCCAAAAGCATATTAGCTTTAATTTCATTTAATGCCATATGTCCTGGTCCCTCAACCATAACTTGTACATTTTTCTTCCAAGCCCTCTTTGTAAGTTCTCCCAATGTAATAAGTTCTTTTATCTGAGATGCATCAGTAGAGTCTGCTATACACCCAGGTCTACATGCATCACCTAAAGAGATAGTTATATCATATTTTTCACATATATCTAAAAGTCTATCATAATGTTCGTAAAATGGATTTTCTTTCTTATTAAGTTCCATCCATGCAAATAATAGGCTTCCTCCTCTTGATACAATATTTGTAAGTCTAGGATTTGCCTTAATAACCTTTGCCGTCTCTAGATTCATTCCTGCATGAACAGTTATGAAATCCACACCATCTTTACCATGTTTTTCAACTACCTTAAAGAAATCCTCCACAGTTAAATCCTTTAATTCCTTATCATTAAAACCGATGGCATCATACATTGGTACCGTTCCAATCATAGCTGTAGACATTTCTATTACTTGTTTTCTAAGGTGCTCCGTCTTTCCATAGTTAGATAAATCCATAATTGCATCTGTTTTCATCTCCAGTGCTACTCTAACCTTGTCCAGTTCTTTTTCTAGATTTGGGCAATCCTGAGATATACCTAAATTTACATTTATTTTTGTTTTTAGTCCTTCCCCAACCCCTGTTGGTTTTAGTGACATATGATTTTTGTTTGCTGGAATAACCACCGTGCCCTTGGCAATAAGTTTACATAATTGTTCTTCTTCAATATTTTCATGTTTTGCAACTACCTTCATTTCTTTTGTGATAATTCCTTTTTTAGCCGCATCCATCTGTGTCGTATAATTCATTTTCTACACTCTCCTTTAAATTTAAATAAAATAAAAGCCAGATGCAAGGAGCACATCTGGCTTTTATTTTAAATTTTTCCAATAAAAAAAGCTTACAAAAGCAAGCTGGATTTAAAATAAAACCTTTGCTTCCCTACGGTGGTTTTAACCACATCAGGTTCGTAGAGTTGGAATTTCTTCCTCTCAGCCTTTCGGCGCCCCTAGCAATAATTTCCTATTCAATTAATGTTTTCATTATACTATAAAAAATATATAATGTAAAATTTCATCTTATTTTATTAAAATAATTTAGTTGAATATATTTCTTAAGACTAAGCACACTAAAAGTGAAAATATTATTACTAAGAAAGGATGTTTATAATGTCAAAACAGTTAAAATCCAGTACTGATAATCAATGGGCATCACAAGCAGCTAAACCTTTTACAAATTCAAAAGATTGCAAAAAAAA
>LIDZ01014636.1_pt5 | contig 20508 bp, 17 predicted proteins | sample 644651 | NCBI WGS metagenome assembly LIDZ01 (sample SAMN03856242, study PRJNA289617) | food metagenome | isolation source: wine grapes on drying loft during traditional withering process | host: Vitis vinifera cv. Corvina | place: Italy: Gargagnago di S. Ambrogio di Valpolicella | collected 2014-01 | reverse complement strand
CGATAACTTATCCTTATATTTCTCGAAGAAACGGCTTCGCCGTCCATAAACGGACGGCGAAGCCGTTTCTTCTTGAGGATTTGTCAAACTATTAACTAGAGATGCGTGTATGCCTATCCTCTTATTTACGGTTCTAGTATTGCTCTTGTGCTCATAGATTTGGAGTATAAGAGATTACAGAGGGCTGGAGGAGGACAACACAAACATGAATAAAAAATGGTTTCAGCTATGGAACATCGGCCGTTTACGGGGAAAATTGCTGGATGTTTTGTCGCTGGGGAGAACGATGCTGCTGCTGGCTGGGGGGTCACTTGTGTTCTTCATGTTGCTTGGAGCCGGAGGATTGGCCGGGCAGCAACTGAACTCTTCACCCATTCCTTCAATGAAAGGACTTGCTGCCTCACTATCAAGCGGGTTTTTCATGGAATTGCTAGGGATGGAGGTTCCGCATTTGCCTTCAGGCAAAGAACCAACGACTTTTTCGGGTGAAAAGGTAACCTCCTTCGTGTTCCAACTGCTGACTAGCGTGAATCTGCATGATCCCAAAAGTCTGCTCTCCCGAGAAGTGCCGGGAATGGCGGGGGACGATCCGTTTTTGCTGCGGAGTGGTTCGGGTGGCACAACAGGCGCACCAGCTGATTATCATCCGGAAACTGATGATCTGGCAGCGGGAGAGGCAGGGACAGATGGGAATGACCCATCAACTATAACGGATGATTCGGACAAGCCTGATGCCACTCCGCAGCCGCAAACGACTGCAGCACCAGAGGCAACGGGCGATACTGCCGGAACTGGCAAAGGCGACTCTAGTAACAATGAGCAAGCTGAGCAAGATACTTCACTCAAACGCATCCTTATCTATCATTCCCATCCCCGGGAGGCGTACAATCCTTTGCTCGGGGTAGCAAGCAACAATCCGAACTCGGCCGCACCTTCTAAAAATGTCATGCTGGTAGGAACATATATCACCAACAGATTGGAACAACGCGGGATTGGAACTATCCACTCCCAGGAGGATTATGCGACTAAAGTTTCCGATTATAGCTGGAATTTCTCCTATAAGTATTCCCGGATTACGATCAAATCTGTTCTGGCGGCGAATCAGGAAATGAACGAGATGATTGATATTCACCGTGACTCCCAGCGGCACGACAAAACAACGGCTATGGTTAACGGAAAAAGCTACGCACAGGTGTATTTTATTCTTGGTCATGCGAATAAAGATTGGAAGAAGAATGAAGAGTTCGCGAATAAGATTCATCAACTGCTGGAGAAAAGTTATCCTGGTGTATCACGGGGCATTTGGGGCAAAGCGGCGGGCAAAGGCAATAACGGGGAGTACAATCAGACCCTCTCTCCAAATAGCGTGTTGATTGAAGTAGGTGGAATTGACAACACAGCGGAGGAACTGAAGCGTACCGCAGATATATTGGCAGATGCCATAGCTGATGTGTACTGGAGCAGCCATGATGCGGAGAAAGCTAATGCAACTGGCACAACAGGTTCCACGAAGCCAGTGGGCAGTAAATAGGTCGGCAAAGCCGCAAAGGCTTCACATACAAAGCACAAACATACAACGTACAACGTCTGAAAAAGGGGTGGAGAAATGACGCGTTTTGGGAAAAAGCTGACGATGGTCGGGATATGGGCTGGAATGGGTCTGCTGATTGGCATGCAGTTTGGCGGCAGCAGCGGGATGAAGATGTCTCAGGTATTGCCGGGGTGGAACACCCTCCCAGATACGACGACACAGTCCAGCCAAGTGACCGGAATCAAGTCTCAGCCGGTAGCGAGCACTGTGACTCAGGGTGGGAAGACTTATGTATATGTACCCGTAACCATTGATCCAGCTACAGGTGCTTATACTGCCCTTCCTGTGCAGACACAGAACGACGGTACCACGCCAGCATCCGCTGAATTGCCTCAGCAGGAAACGAATGATTACAGTACACAGTCGCCGGAGCAAATTCTTATTCCCGTAGAACAAAAGCCCACGGTGGATGTTCTGGCAGATAAGACCGCAGGATTGTTGCAACGGGCTTCCCAGAAAAGTATCCGCTGGGTAGTTTCCTTGTTCGCTTCCACTGACGAGTGATTCAGCTGGAGGATTTAGAAGAAACGGTTATTACACGTTATCGTGTTATAGCTGTTTCTTTTTTTTTGAAGTCCGTGCGGGATTGATGGGGGAAGCTTGTACTGTTATAATAAGTGGATTAACATCAGGCTGTCTGTGGGGGTAAGGAATGACTGACGTACAGAAAAGACAACAACAAATCCGCAATTTCTCGATTATTGCACATATAGACCATGGTAAATCGACACTGGCTGACCGCATTTTGGAATATACGGGTGCACTCAGCTCGCGTGAAATGCAGGAACAGGTACTCGACCAAATGGATCTGGAGCGCGAACGCGGTATAACGATAAAACTGCAGGCCGTACGCCTCACCTATCGCGCTGACGATGGTATGGATTATTTTCTCAATCTGATTGATACACCAGGGCATGTCGATTTCACTTATGAAGTCTCACGCTCGCTAGCCGCTTGCGAAGGTGCGCTGCTGGTTGTGGATGCGGCTCAAGGCATCGAAGCACAGACGCTCGCTAACGTGTATCTTGCACTGGATAACAACCTGGAGATTCTCCCGGTTATCAACAAGATCGATCTGCCCAACGCTGACCCAGAACGGGTGAAGCAGGAAATCGAAGATGTTATTGGACTGGATACCAGTGAAGCGGTTATGGCCTCAGGTAAATCCGGTATTGGGATAAAAGAAATACTGGAACAGGTAGTGAAGCAGGTGCCTGCTCCAACGGGTGATTCAACAGCACCGCTGAAGGCGTTGATCTTTGATTCACATTACGATCCATATAAAGGTGTTATCGTCTATGTCCGTGTTGTAGACGGCAGTATCCGGGCGGGCTCCAAGATTAAGATGATGGCTACCGAAAAAGTCTTTGAAGTCATCGAGGTCGGTGCCTTTATGCCACGTATGACTATTGTGGATGAGTTGAATATCGGCGATGTAGGTTTCATCGTAGCCGGTATCAAGCATGTTGGCGATACCCGTGTCGGTGATACGGTAACGGATGCTAAGAATCCGACACCTGAACCGCTCCCAGGTTATCGCAAAATTAACCCAATGGTATATTGCGGTCTGTATCCTATCGAAACGTCCGATTATAACGATCTGCGTGAAGCACTGGAGAAGCTGCAACTGAACGATGCTTCACTCAGTTTTGAGCCGGAAAGCTCAAGTGCACTCGGCTTTGGCTTCCGCTGTGGCTTCCTTGGTTTGCTGCATATGGAGATTATTCAGGAACGGATTGAGCGTGAATTTAATCTGCCACTGATTACAACAGCACCGAGTGTTATTTACCGCATTATGCTGACAAGTGGTGAGACGTTAACCATTGACAACCCGTCACATTATCCGGAAGTTGGCACCATTGATTATATTGAAGAACCATACGTCAAGGCCGGAATCATCGTGCCGAATGACTACGTGGGTACCGTTATGGAACTGTGCCAGAATAAGCGTGGCGAGTTCGTGAACATGGAGTATCTGGATACAAGCCGGGTTACGATCACCTATGAGATTCCACTGTCGGAAATCGTCTATGATTTCTTCGATCAGCTGAAGTCCGGTACAAAGGGTTATGCTTCCTATGATTATGAAGTATCCGGCTATCGTCGCTCGAACTTGGTCAAAATGGACATTCTGCTGAACAACGAGCAGGTCGATGCCTTATCCTTCATCGTTCACCGTGACCGTGCTTATAACCGCGGACGCGTCATTTGCGAGAAGCTGCGCGGCATCATCCCGCGCCAAATGTTCGAGGTGCCGATTCAGGCTTCGGTCGGAACAAAGGTTGTGGCACGAGAAACCGTTAAGGCTATGCGCAAGAACGTCTTGGCTAAATGCTATGGCGGTGACATTTCACGTAAGCGTAAGCTGCTTGAGAAGCAGAAGGAAGGCAAGAAGCGCATGAAGCAGGTCGGCAGTGTTGAAGTGCCGCAGGAAGCGTTCATGGCTGTGCTGGAAATCGATTAAGTTAAGACTCGTAAGCAATGGAACTGCAAGGGAAGCCTGACGGCTTCCCTTTTCTGGCTTTTTAGCTAGGTAAGTTAATTTCAAATTTCAAACAGTAAAGGAGACAGCTATGACAACCCAACCTACCAGCCGTCCCCCTGAGGCCGTATATATTCATATCCCTTTTTGCACGAATAAGTGCTTTTATTGTGATTTTAATTCCTATGTTCTGAAGGATCAGCCTGTTATGGATTACCTGCGCGCCTTGGACCGGGAGATGGAGCTGACTGTTCAGAACACTCCGCCTGGCGTGATCAAGACTATTTTTGTAGGTGGAGGAACGCCAACGGTGCTGAAGCCTGATGAAATGGCCTACTTCCTTAAATCCATCCGGACCCACTTTCCGGACTGGGATGACAATATAGAGTTCACGATGGAAGCCAATCCGGGGACAACCGATCCTGATAAGCTGGCTGTGATGAAAGACGGCGGCGTAAATCGGGTGAGCTTCGGTGTTCAAGCTTTTCAGAACGAGCTGTTGACCGGTATTGGGCGGATACATGATGTAGATGATGTATATCGCAGTCTGGAGAATGCCCGTGCGGCCGGACTCCATAACCTGTCGATTGATCTCATGTTCGGGTTGCCGAACCAGACCGTGGCCATGCTGGCCGAGAGCATACGCAAAGCGTTGGAGCTTGATCTGCCCCATTATTCGATATACAGCCTCAAGGTAGAGGAGAATACTCTTTTTCACACCATGTTTAATAAGAATAAGCTCCCGCTGCCTAATGAAGAGGATGAACTGGAGATGTATCTGCTGCTTATGTCTTCAATGAAGGCTGCAGGCTACGACCAATATGAGATCAGTAACTTTGCCAAACCTGGGATGGAGAGCCGTCATAATATTACGTACTGGCACAATGAGGACTACTACGGTCTGGGTGCAGGAGCGCATGGTTATGTTAAGCGGCAGCGGCATATGAATATTAAAGGAGTCAATCCATATATAGAAGCTACTCGTAAGGGTTTACCACAGCTTGATTCGTTTCCCATTTCGCAGCTAGAGGCGATGGAGGATTTCATGATGGTGGGCCTGCGTCTGCGGGAAGGGGTGTCCAATACGGCATTCCAAGCGCAATTCGGACAGACGCTTGAGGATGTGTTCGCCAAATCACTGCATAAAATGGTGCATGCGGGCTTGCTGGAGCACGTCGGGGGTATTTATCGACTGAGCAACCAAGGTGTCCTTTTTGGGAATGATGTATTTGGTGAATTTGTCGGGGCGCTGACAGAGGTTTAATTTTAAAATAACTCTTGAATTGTAATTCACTCTGTTGTATATTTATTCATATTATTAAACAGAGGGGTGATTCAGAGTGCTTGCCAAAACGGAAATGATCCGCCATTCTTCTTCTAATGGAGATGCGAAAGTGATATGTAGAAATGCCAAGGTGGAAGATGTTGAACCACTGTATCTGATGATAGAAGAATATGCTCAACGCGGTATCATGCTGCCCCGTTCTCGCAAGGCTCTGGAGCGCCAGATCGATCAGTTTGTAGTTGCTGAAATTAATGGCAAGTTTGTGGGGTGCGGTTCGCTCTTCAGACTGGGGAATGACCTCGTAGAGGTTCGTTCGATTGGCCTGAGTGACGAAGGAAGAGGCAAAGGAATAGGCACCATGATTTTGGAGAAGCTGGTTGAAGAGGCTAGACGCCAGAAAATCCCGAAGATTATGGCCCTCACCTATGCGGTCGATTTTTTCCTGAGAAATGGATTCGCAGTGGTCGAGAAAGAGATTTTCCCCGAAAAAGTCTGGACCGACTGCATAAATTGTAAGAAGCAGAACGCCTGCGATGAAATTGCTGTGCTCAAAATGCTAAACTAACTGTGGCTTTATGCAAGGTTGATTTGTATAAACAAACCACGATCTACTTAGACATTGTCTAGGGGGATCGTGGTTTTTTTGTTGTCTTCAATTATTTTTTTGCAATTAGTGTCGAAAAATCTTCATATCTTTCGACATTTACAGGTTGTAAACGTTAACCATATATAATAATATACTAATATACCACTTTTGAAAACGCTATCTAAACTTTTCATCCATCACTCTTATAAATTTGTAAAGGAGATATGAACACATGGAATTTATTGGAAATGACTTTATCCTAAACAATAAGACGGCGAAGAGACTCTATCATGAGTTTGCGGAACCGCAGCCTATTATCGACTATCATTGCCATCTGGACCCGAAAGAAATTGCCGAGAATAAACCTTTTGCGACGATTACTGATCTTTGGCTGGCGGGAGATCATTATAAATGGAGAGCAATGCGCGCCAATGGCGTTCCTGAAGAGAAGATAACCGGTAATGCAAGCCCGGAAGAGAAGTTTAAAGCTTGGGCCGAAACCGTTGAATCCTGCGTGGGCAACCCGTTGTATCATTGGACCCATCTGGAACTGAAGAAGTACTTCGGAATCAACGAAGTGTTGAATGGCGCCAATTGGGAGAAGGTGTGGAATCAATGCAATGAAATGCTTAAACAACCACAATTCACACCCAGAGGATTGATTGAACAATCAAACGTGGAAGTAATCTGCACGACGGATGCTCCCTGTGATACGTTGGAATATCATGAAGCTATTTCAAAAGTTCCTAATTTCTCGACCAAGGTGCTGCCGACATTCCGTCCGGACGAAGCTCTGGACCCTTCAGCAGAGATACTTGTGAATTTTGTCACAAAATTGCGAGCACGCACTTCCCAAAAAATCGAGGATTTCAACAGCTTCCTGCGTGCGCTTGATGAACGTGTGGAATACTTCCATCAGAGAGGCGGCCGTTTGTCTGATCATGGCTTAATGAAGATTGAGTATTCGGCATCCACTGAAGTGGAGCAAGAAGCGTTGTTCCAGAAGAAATTGAGCGGAATTGCTTTATCGGCAGAAGAAGAAGTGAAGTATACAACAGCCGTGATCCTGTCCCTTGCCAGTTCCTACAACAAACGAAATTGGACTATGCAAGTTCATTTCGGAGCTATCCGCAGCAATAATACCGCCATGTATCGTAAGATTGGAGCCAACACAGGGTATGATTCCATATATGACCAACCCAATATCGCTGAGAACTTGAATTCGTTATTGAACGCGATGGAGGAGAATGACGCCCTTCCCAAAATGATCCTGTACAACCTAAACCCAGGGGTTAACGATATTGTTGCCTCGGCTATCGGGAATTTCCAGAAATCAGGTTCGGTCAAATCCAGCATTCAGTTTGGCTCAGGCTGGTGGTTCAGTGATACCAAGCGGGGAATGATCCGGCAATTGACTACTTTGGCCGATCAAGGGCTGTTAATGAATTTTGTGGGAATGCTGACCGACTCACGCAGTTTCATCTCCTATACAAGACATGAGTATTTCCGCCGTATTCTTTGCAATTTGGTTGGTCAATGGGTTGCAGATGGAGAGATACCAGATGATCAGGATCTGCTAAAGAAGCTGATTGAGAACATTAGTTATAACAATGCCAAATCTTTTTTCAAATTTTAAGAAAATATAGCACATTACCTTGTAATCATTCATTAGGAGGAAGTTCAAAATGTCGAAGAAGAGCAAAATAGTAACCATCCCGGTCAGCATCGGTTACGGATTAACGGATTTGATGGGTGGGGGTGCCTTCACCATTATCGGAGCATGGCTGTTGTTCTACTATACAACCTTTGTCGGAATGTCTCCGGTTAAGGCTGCATCAATAGTGGCGATTGCGCGAATTGTCGATGCCATCGTAAGTTTATTTATGGGCACCATCACCGATCACTTCTACAAAACGAAGTTAGGCAAAAAATTCGGCCGAAGAAAATTCTTTCTGCTGATCGGATCACCCTTAATGCTGATGTACTCATTGCTATGGGTAACGGGTATGAGTTATTGGTTCTACCTGATCTGTTACCTCTTGTTTGAAATCATTGCGGCTATGGTATTGATTCCGTGGGAAACGCTTCCTTCAGAAATGACCAAAAAATTCAATGAACGAACTAAGCTATCTACCGCCCGTATGTTCATCTCTGCGCTCGGTACATTCCTGGCTACGTTTATCCCGGGACGCTTGATCGCCTATTTCGGGGATGACAACGCTTATGCCTATTTTCTTAATGGCTTGATCTTCGCTATTCTGTTCGCTATCTGCGTATTTATTTCCTACAAAGTAACTTGGGAAAGAGACCTGACGCCAGCCATGATAGAAGAGATGGAGCAGAAGGTAGTAAAGAAAACGTTTGGCGAGCAAATATCCGCACTGGGTAACTTATTCAAAGATTATGGCTCTACTTTCAAGATCAAGGCTTTCCGCAAGCACTTAGTTATTTATTTACTGTCTTTTACGGCAAAGGATATATTCAACACGGTATTTGTATTCTTCTGCGTGTTCGCTTTGAACATCTCATCGTCTCGGGCGGCCGACTTGCTCTCTTTAAGCATTATCGGGTTGCCAGTTACCCTGCTTGCAGGGTTGGCCATTATTAAATTTGGTCCGTCCAGATTGTACGCTATCTCCTATACAACGATGTTTATCTGTATTCTAGGTTTCTATGGTGTCTATCTGTTTGATCCAGCTTCCAAGATCGCCATTCTGTTTGTACTTGCTGCCGTTTACCAAATCGGCAGATGTATTCTGGAATTCACACCATGGAACGTATTTCCGTTCATTCCCGATGTTGATGAAATGGTCACCAAAAAAAGACGTGAAGGTTTGTTTGCAGCCGTTATGACTTTTGGTAGAAAAACGACAGTTGCCATTGCAACCTTCTGTGTAGGTCTTGTCTTGCAAGAGAGCGGCTTTGTTAAAGGAGAAACACATCAAACCGCGCTGGCGATATCAACCATCTCCAATACCTTGTTGATTGGATCAGGTACTTTGCTGCTATTGGCGCTGCTGTTCGCTTTGACCTTCAAATTGAACAAAAGAACGCATGGTATCTTGGTGACGGAAGTCGAACGTTTGAAGAACAATGGCTCCAAAAAGGATGTTACTCCTGAAACTAAGGCTGTAGTCGAAAACTTGACGGGCTACCGCTATGAGGATGTCTGGCCAAGCTGATCACGAATTCACTAGTACTTATGTCTACTAAATCATTGGAGTGATCTTGTATGAAAATGACGTTTCGCTGGTTCGGCAGTACTGATGATAGCGTTACGCTTGAACAAATCCGCCAGATTCCCGGAATGACGGGGATTGTCGGGGCCTTGTTTGATGTACCTGTCGGAGAAGTATGGCCCATAGAGAAAATTGCCAAGTTAAAAAAAGAAGTCGAGGATGCCGGTCTGGAGCTGGAAATCATTGAAAGTGTCAACATTCATGATGACATCAAAATTGGTCTGCCGACTCGAGATAAGTATATCGAAAATTACAGTCAGACCATCCGAAATCTGGCTCAGTATGGGATCAAGGTCATCTGCTACAACTTCATGCCCGTATTTGACTGGACCCGCACGAATCTGGCGAAAGAGCTGGCCGACAAATCGACCGTTCTGTCCTACGAACAGGGGGTTGTCGACAAAATCGATCCTACAGCTATGCTGGAAACCTTCAAGAGTTCAGCAAATGGCTTCTCCTTGCCCGGCTGGGAGCCGGAACGGATGGCAACTCTGAAGGAACTGTTTAGCAAATATGAGGGACTTACTGAAGATACGTTATTCGATAATTTGAAGTATTTTCTGGAAGGCGTTATTCCGACTTGTATTGAGTGTGATGTGAAACTGGCTATTCATCCGGATGATCCGCCATGGCCTATCTTTGGCCTGCCGCGTATCGTTAAGAACGAAGCGGATCTGGAAAGAATCATTGGTCTGGTGGACAGCCCTTATAACGGATTGACTTTATGCTCAGGCTGCTTGGGAGCGAATCCAGCCAATGACATTCCGAAGCTGATCCGACGGTTTGGAGCGATGGGCAGAATTCACTTTGCGCATGTCCGCAATATCTACATTCACGAGAATGGTGACTTTGACGAATCCTCACATCTCTCCTGTGACGGCTCTCTGGACTTGTTTGAGATCATGAAAGCTTATCATGATATTGGCTTTACCGGTTATATCCGGCCCGACCACGGAAGAATGATCTGGGGAGAGAAGGTCAGACCTGGATACGGATTGTACGACCGAGCGTTAGGAGTAACCTATTTGAACGGCCTTTGGGAAGCAATCGGTAAAATGGCCCAAGTTAAATAGACAGCACACAAAAACACCCCTTAGATTACATCGGATAACCTTGAAGGTTGTCCGATGTTGTTCTAAGGGGTGTTTTTTAAAAATAGTCCGGATATTTTTTTAATACTACATCTTTTTCGTCTACCATAAGATGCAAATGCTCGGATATCAAATCTTCGGCCCTTTGGGCATCCCCAAGCTTAACCACATTGAGAATTTCCTTATGGTGCTCAATCAGCAGGTTTAAATCCAGTTCGACAAGTGAGCTTCGGATCCACCGGAATCGATTGAGGTGAGCGTTAAAGGATTGCAGCCAATTCCAGGTGTTTTCTTTGCTTTCAATCTTATAGAAGGCGTAATGGAATTTCTCGTCCAAGTCGAAAAATTTCTCGGGTTGATTTTTCTTGGAGTAAAATTCCTGCAGATCGATGATATCTTGAATATTTGCAATTTGCCCAGGAGTGATATGTGTGCAGCTGTTAGCAACAATGACTTTTTCAATATTTTGTCTGACAAAACGGGCTTCTTCAGCCATTTTCAAATCAATTTTGGAAACGTAGGTTCCGCTTTGGGGAACAATCTGCAGCAATCCTTCTTCACTCAACCGCAGAAAGGCTTCCCGGACAGGGGTTCTGCTGATATTGGTTTGTTGGGCGATCTCCAATTCGGAAATCTTTTGTCCAGGTATGTACTCCATTGTCAGGATTCTGTTCTTGATAACACTGTATAAAATGTCGCGATTATTTGTATAGGAAGGCATATGTACTCTCCTTATATATTAATAAACAAGTTTGAGAGGGGCTAAATCAGGCTAACACACATATTATTTTTAGTCAATTAGGGGTCTATTAAGTCTTATCAGTTACTTCATAATAACAGGATTAGTATGGATTGTGCTGTGAAGAAGCTGACACTTAATCTTCCTGAAAAAAACTCTTCATTATAAAGACAAATCACCAAACTCAGATAAGTTGAACTAGAAAACTTAGTAAAAGGCAAAAGTAACGGAGGGGAATTTTGGAACTGAAGGAGCGATAGCGACCGCCTTTGTCTCCGGATTTCATCCGCTAAAGCGGAACAAATCAAGAAATCTGGAGACAACAGCGGCCGGAAGTCCAAACATTCACCGCAGTTACGATTAAAGCCGTTTCAAGAAAATCTTAAGTTCAACTAATATAGATAAATCTCATGAAAAACACCTGAAAAGTAACGGTAATGCCGTGTTTTAAGGCCTGCAATGAAATAGCTGTTCGTAAAATGATGAACTGACTTGACAATGCCAAGGTCAGTTTGGTATTTTTGTATTAGTGGTTAGCACTCATCTGCATCGAGTGCTAACGAATCGGAGCCACAGCCGATAGGAGGGAATACATGTTAACAGACCGTCAGAGAATGATACTGAATGCTATCGTAGATGATTATATCTCCTCGGCTGAGCCAGTAGGCTCACGCAGCATTTCTAAACGCGGGGATGTAGGCTACAGTCCTGCTACAATTCGTAACGAAATGGCTGATCTCGAGGATCTGGGATATCTCGAACAGCCGCATACATCGGCAGGAAGAATTCCATCTCATAAAGGGTACCGTTATTATGTAGATCATCTGGTACCGTGGAATTCCGCCGAATCGGCAGAAATGGGCACGATCCGCGCTTTTTTCGCCGAGAAGTTAAACGCGATGGAGCAAGTCATCCAACATGCGGCACTGGTGCTTTCCAATATGACGAATTATACTTCCATCCTGCTGGGACCGGAGGTTTTTCATACTTCATTGCGCCATTTTCAGCTGCTGCCACTGGATGATAGAACTGCTGTCGCCATTATTGTCACCAGCACCGGCCAAGTGGAGAACCGAACCGTAAATATTCCGCCAGAGGTTTCTGTTTCCGAGATGGAGAAAGTGGTTAACCTGCTAAATAGCAAGTTGGTGAATGTACCGCTCTATAAGCTGAAGACCCGGCTCTATTCGGAGATTGGCGAGGAGATGCAGCGTCACATTTCTCATTATGAAGAATTAATGCAAGTGCTGGACACTGCGCTGGAAAGCGATCAGGAGCAGCGTATTTACCTCAGCGGAGCAACGAATATGCTGAATCAGCCGGAATTCAAGGATGTCGACAAGGTGAAGACTATTCTTGATCTGCTGGAAGAGACGCCTACACTGCTTAAGATGATGGCTCCAGAATCAGGCGGAACCGGTATTCAGGTCCGCATAGGAACAGAGAATAATCACGTGGCATTCGCCAATTGCAGTCTTATTACTGCCACTTATTCACTGGACGGACAGGCGCTTGGAAGTATCGGAATCCTGGGCCCGACCCGGATGGAATATGCAAGGGTGATGGGTATCCTGGGCATTTTGTCCCGAGATTTGACAGCGATGCTGGCGCACTGGTATAAGTGAACAGAGTCGTGATTGATTATAAGGAGGTGAAGACAACTTGAAAGAGGAACAAGTTCAAGATTCCAATGAAATTAAAGATCAGGCTATAAATGAGGAGCTCGCAGCGGATGCTGCTGAAGCGGTCTTGGAGGCCGACTCATTTACCGCAGAAGAAGCTAATGAAGAGGCTTCCGGCACTGGTGGCGAGACCCAGCGTCTACAGGAGCTGGCTGATGAATATCAGGGGCGCGCGCTGCGTGTGCAGGCTGATTTTGACAACTTCCGCCGTCGTACCTTGAAGGAGAAGGAAGAGTTCTCCAAGTATGCTACCTCGAAGCTGGTAACAGAATTGCTTACAGTTCTGGACAATTTCGAACGTGCACTGGTCACGGCTCCGGCTAACCCTGAATTTGAGGCTTTTACAAAAGGTGTGAATATGATATTCCGTCAGTTGGATGGGGTATTGAAAGCTGAAGGGCTTACGGCTATGGAAACGGTAGGACAGCCTTTTAATCCTGAATATCATCAGGCCATCATGCAGGTCGAGAGCGAGGAACACGAGGAAGGCATCGTGACGGAAGAGGTCCAGAAGGGCTATCTCCTGAAAGATAAGATCCTTCGTCCCGCCATGGTCAAAGTCAGCATGTAGTCTGTCTATATAGGACGGGCAGTCACTGCCCGCCATGAAGCGGCAGGACCTTCGCCGGAACAATATCCGGTCGTATGGTTATGCGCAGGTGCTTGGACAATTAAACGTATGACACTAGATACTATTTAGGAGCTAAAGCTCCATATAATTTTGAGGAGGCACATTATAGTGAGTAAAGTTATCGGTATTGACTTAGGAACCACGAACTCTTGCGTTGCGGTTATGGAAGGCGGCGAAGCCGTTGTAATTCCAAATCCAGAAGGCGCACGCACAACCCCTTCGGTTGTAGGCTTCAAGAAAGACGGCGAACGTATCGTCGGTGAAACAGCTAAACGTCAGGCCATTACGAACCCTGATCGTACGATCAGCTCGATCAAACGCCATATTGGTACTAACCACAAAGAAACTATCGATGGTAAAGATTACTCTCCGCAAGAAATTTCAGCAATGATTCTACAAAAGCTGAAATCCGATGCTGAAGCTTATCTTGGCCAAACAGTAACTCAAGCGGTTATTACAGTTCCTGCTTATTTTAACGACAGCCAGCGTCAAGCTACTAAAGATGCCGGTAAAATCGCTGGCCTGGAAGTTCTGCGTATTGTGAATGAACCAACGGCAGCGGCTTTGGCTTATGGTTTGGAGAAATCCGAAGATCAGACTATCCTCGTCTATGACCTTGGTGGCGGTACGTTCGACGTATCTATCCTTGAACTCGGCGACGGTTTCTTCGAAGTAAAAGCTACTAGCGGTGACAACCGTCTGGGCGGCGATGACTTTGACCAAATCATTGTGGATTACCTGGTATCCGAATTCAAGAAAGAGCAAGGCATTGACCTTAGCAAGGATAAATCGGCTGTGCAGCGTCTGAAAGATGCAGCTGAGAAAGCTAAGAAGGAACTGTCTGGCGTACTATCAACTACAGTTTCACTTCCGTTCATCACTGTTGTTGACGGAGTGCCGCAGCATTTGGAGCTTAACATTACTCGTGCGAAATTTGATGAATTGACTTCAGCTCTGGTTGAACGTACTTTGGGACCTACTCGCCAAGCGCTTACGGATGCTGGCATGACTCCAGCCGATCTTACTAGAATTGTACTTGTAGGTGGTTCTACACGTATTCCGGCTGTACAGGATGCTATCAAGAAGCTTACAGGCAAAGAACCGCATAAAGGTGTGAATCCGGATGAAGTAGTAGCGCTCGGTGCTGCGATTCAAGCGGGTGTATTGACTGGTGACGTTAAAGACGTAGTATTGCTCGACGTAACTCCACTCTCCCTGGGTATCGAAACTGCGGGCGGCGTATTTACGAAGATGATTGAACGCAATACAACGATTCCTACAAGCAAATCACAGGTGTATTCCACTTTTGCCGACAACCAACCAAGCGTAGAGATTCATGTATTGCAAGGTGAACGCCAAATGGCGAACGGCAACAAGACGCTGGGACGCTTTATGCTGGGTGAAATTCCTCCAGCTCCACGTGGCGTACCACAGATTGAAGTTACTTTTGATATTGATGCCAATGGTATCGTTAACGTATCAGCGACAGATAAAGGTACGAACAAGAGTCAGAAGATCACAATCACTTCTTCAAGCGGTCTGAGCGACGCTGAAGTTGAGCAAATGATGAAGGATGCCGAGCTTCACGCTGAGGAAGACCGTCTGCGTAAGGAACTGGTAGAAGCGAAGAACAGTGCTGACCAACTCGTGTATTCAACAGATAAAGTGATCAAAGATCTTGGCGACAAAGCTGAAGCTTCGGAGATCGAAAAAGCCAATGAAGCTAAAGACAAAGTCAAAGCCGCACTGGAAACCGACAATATTGAAGAAATCACAGCTGCTACTGAAGCGCTGACTGAAATCGTCCAACAGTTGTCTGTAAAGCTGTATGAGCAAGCTGCTCAAGCAGAACAAGGCGCTGAAGAAGCTGCTGAAGGCACTACTAAGAAAGACAATGTAGTAGATGCTGATTATGAGGTTGTTGACGATGAGAAGAATCAAGGGTAACCTTAAACGAATAGTATAAGTACAAACGGCTCGCCATCCTGTTCGAGGGAAGGCGCCCGAACTAATAAGTTCTTATATTTTGCAAGAAGGGAAGGTCAAGACCGGGGCATCCCGTGTTTTGACTTTCCTTTTATAATGTTAAGAAGCATCAACTGAGTATTGATGTACGGAGGTGAAAGCAGTGGCAGATAAACGCGATTATTATGAAGTACTGGGCCTTGCAAGAGATGCTTCAGACGATGAGGTGAAGAAAGCGTACCGCAAGCTGGCGCGCCAATATCATCCGGACGTGAACAAAGCAAGCGACTCCGAAGCCAAGTTTAAAGAAGTAAAAGAAGCTTACGATATTCTGAGTGACGGGCAGCAGCGCGCCCGGTATGACCAGTATGGTCATACTGATCCTAACCAAGGTGGCTTTGGCGGCGGTGGTGGTGGCGGTGATTTCGGTGGCGGCTTGGGCGATATCTTCGATATGTTCTTTGGTGGCGGCGGACGTCGTGACCCGAATGCACCGCAACGTGGTGGCGATTTGCAGTATACGATGACCATTGAATTCAAGGAAGCGGTATTCGGCAAAGAAAACGACATTACGATTCCGCGCACTGAGAACTGTGATACCTGCTTCGGTTCCGGGGCTAAGCCGGGTACTAAACCGGAAACCTGTTCCGTATGTCGGGGGAGCGGTCAACAAGAATTTGTGCAGAATACACCGCTTGGACAGATGCGCAACCGTCGTCCCTGCTCGCATTGTTCGGGAACGGGTCAGATCATCAAGGAAAAATGTACGACTTGTAACGGCAATGGCAAGGTCAAGAAGCAACGCAAGATTCATGTGCGTATTCCTGCCGGAGTTGATGATGGCGCGCAGCTGCGCATGACTGGCGAAGGGGAAGGCGGCGTGCGTGGCGGCCCTTCCGGTGATTTATATATTGTGATCCGTGTTAAACCACATGATTTCTTTGTTCGTGAGAATGATGATATCCTGTGCGAGGTGCCCCTTACGTTCGCTCAAGCCGCGCTTGGCGACGAGATTGAGATTCCTACCCTTACGGAAAAGGTTAAGCTGAAGATTCCTGCGGGTACGCAGACAGGCACCTTCTTCCGCCTCAAGGGTAAAGGCGTTCCGCGTTTACGCGGCACAGGCCAAGGCGATCAGCATGTTCGAGTGATTGTGGTAACCCCAAGCAAGCTTAGTGATGAGCAGAAAGAATTGCTGGGTCAGTTCGCATCTTATAATGGTGAGAGCACACATGGTAAGGAGCAATCCTTCTTTGATCGAGTGAAACGTGCGTTTCGCGGGGATTGATCGATCTTCCATTATACCGACCATTCCATAAAATGAATTAGAAGTTGTTTCCTATGCCATTAAGACTGGCTGGGGACAGCTTCTTTTTTAGTTTGGCCAGGCATAAAACAGATTTAATTATGACAATATAATCAGGAAACTAGATAAGCTGAACTGGAGAAGTCTGAATTTTAAGCGAGAGCAGGGATATGATGTCAGAGAGATATATACTGGCCTATTTCAAGAGCCCGGAGGAAGCGGAAGGCGTCTCACGAAAGCTGCAGGCATTGCGGGTAATTGAACATTCTATTGACCGCTTCAGCAGATATGGGGAGACTGGTTTGAAATCGGGAGTAAACCCGGTGACTGGCAATATAGCCAGTATGGCTTCCATGACCGCTGAGAGAGCACACACAGGCATACTTGCTGCTGCTGATACAAGTGCTAGTGGAATGAGCCATGGAGGCGATGGAGGGCCAACTGGGAGGAATATTTTGCTTACCGTTGTATTGAACTCGGATTCCTACGATCAGGTGTTAGGTTTAATTGAAGAGGCTGGTGGATTGATCTGAAGGACTGTCTTTATAAATTGGATGAAAAGGAGCTTGAGATTACACTATGGACAGAGAAAATTCTAAAATTTACTCCAAAACAGAAAAGATGAAAATGCTCTACGAGGCTAAGAATGAGGATGTAGAATTCTCGGCAGCAGAAGCAGATCAAGAGGATGTTGAAGCACAGGCAAGATCCCTAGAAGCGGACAAACGGCAGCTGCACGAGATACTGAAGAAAGAATAATAGGAATTGTTCCAAGGATGCCCCACTGATGTGGGGTGTTTTTGCGCAAATATAAGAATTTTTATGTTTCACACTATAACTTATCCTTCTATTTCTCGCTGAAACGATACTGTCCTCTAAAGGAAGTATCGTTTCTACTTGAACAGCATGTATAATTAGCATATACATACGAGGATCTATGCAAGGGGGACAATATGGACACAATTATATTATGGGGTGGATTTGCACTAGTTATAGCACTGTTAACCTTTCTAAATCAAAAGCAAATGTATTCGTCCAGAGTTAAGCGGGCCTACCGTGAGCTGCGGGAGCTTTCGGAACAAGTCGGCAATGAGCAATCATCAGCTGCTGATCTAAACCGCTGGGAGTCTGGTCTGGCTGAAATGGAGAAGCATCCGAACGAATACAACAAATTGGATTTTGAAATCGGGCTGCGACGTGCCTTTGTTCTGTATCTGGAACGGCATTATCCGCAGGATGCCAGATTGCCTCAGTTGCAGGAAGCTGCATCACATCGGAAGGATTCGGTCTGGGGGATCAAAATGGGTGACTATGGTTCGAAAAAATAAAGTTTGACATGTACATACAAGTAGCTTGTGTTATAATAACTTGTATTACTCTATTTGAGCAGTCTGAGGTGTACCATGAGCGATAAACCGATACCAAAATATATGCAGCTAAAGGGAGAATTACTATCCTGGATTCAATCTGGACGACTAAAGCCTGATGATCAAACGCCATCAGAACATGAGATTGCTGGGCAGTTCAGTATGAGCAGACAGACCGTACGTCAGGCTTTGGGGCAGTTGGAGAAGGAAGGCTGGTTGTACCGCCTGCAAGGAAAAGGAACTTTTGTTGCCCGCCAGGATACGCGTTCGCTGCAGCAGAGCAATATGATTGGAATGATGACCACACATATTTCCGATTACATATTTCCACATATCGTACGTGGGGCGGAAGCCCGGCTGCGCGAAGGCGGATATAGCATGATGCTCTCCAGTACGGACAATGATAAGAATAAAGAACGCGAGAACCTGGAAATGATGTTAAGTCAGCCGTTCAAGGGGCTTATTATCGAGCCGACAAAAAGTGCACAGGGCAATCCCAATTTGCAGCTATTCCTGTCACTGGAAATTCACCGGATTCCGTTCATTATGATTAATGAGCGCTATCCAGAGCTGCATTGTCCCTGCCTGAAGCTGGATGATGAAGCCGGAGGCTTTATGGCGGCAGAGCATCTTATACAGCTGGGACATAAGGAGATTGCCGGGTTCTTCAAAACAGATGATTTGCAGGGAGCCAATCGGCTAAAGGGATTTACAAGAGCGTTCCATAAATACCGCCTTCCCTTGGGTCAAGATACCGTAACCCACTATACGACAGAGCAAAAGCTAACGGTGCCTTATGAAGCGGCGCTCCAAATGTTGCAGCGCCAAGAGCGGCCGACTGCATTTGTCTGCTACAATGATGAATTGGCAGTTCTGCTATTGGAAGCGGCGCGCCAGACTGGACTGAGCGTGCCTGAGGATCTATCCATTATTGGGTTCGATGACTCGACACTGGCAACAGCGACCGAGGTGAAGCTGACTACTCTGAGTCACCCGAAGCAGGAGATGGGCGTGCGGGCTGCAGATATGCTGATCGATATGATTGAGAAAAGAACGGCAGATGCTCCGAAGGATGTTATTTATAAACCGGAGATTATTCTGCGGAACTCGACCAAGGCGCCGGGTGTACCAGCGCCACATTAGATTGGTTGCTGTGGTATTGAAGTCCGTACAGACGTGCGGGCTTTTTGGCATGTCTACTACCCAATTGGCCCCAACCCTAACGGGTTCATAGAAAGAATAATGCATTAATATATTGATGGTGAGAATCATTATCAACTATAATGAGATTAAAATGCGCTAGGTTAAAGGAAGTGCTGGAGTCAATGAAATGGAACGAACATCTACTGCTGTGGAACCATGCGTCTGTCAAAGTAATGGATGTACGCCATGCAAAGCTGGAGCAGGGACAAGGACTGCGTTCTTATCCTCTGCCGACTAGCACTTTTATGTACGTTGTACAGGGAGGAGCACAGATAGGGCTAGGAGGGATGGTATTCGCAGTCAAAGGATCTTTTGTGCTGCATGGCGGGAAGGGTATGCTGCTGGACATTACGGTTGAAGGATGCGAGACCTGTTTTGAGTACTACATGATTCTGTACAAAGCAGTCATATCTTTACCCAGACGAAGGGAAATGCTCCAGATGGTGGAACGCAACCAGTTTTTAAATGGACAGTATGCGTTTGCGACCGCACACCCGCTGTTGCTGTTTGATACCATCCGGCGGATGGACGAAAGCTGGCGTACAATAGAGGGGCTTGAACGTTTGAATGTCAAGTCCTTGTTCTACCAGTTTGTGTATGAACTGCTGCGACAGCAGCGTGACAGTAACGCAGGGTTTGGCATGCCTGATCTGGCGGAGCAGGCCAAGCGTTACATGCTTGAGCACTACGAGCAGCAGCTGTCGCTGGAAACGCTGGCACAGGCATTGGGATGTAGCGCCGGGCATTTATCCAAGCTGTTCAAAAACAGGCTGGGCGACAGTCCTATGCATTTTCTGACCCGGTTGCGGGTGGACAGAGTGGCGGAGCTGCTGGTGCAGACGGAGGGCACGCTGCAGGAAATTGCCGAGAGCGCCGGGTACCCGGACGGCTATACATTGAGCAGAAGCTTTAAGAAACATATGGGGATGTCTCCTTCCAGGTACAGAGAAATGGGACGAGATGCTGTCAGAGGTGAGAATGTGCCATCCACAAGGCAAGGATATGCCATTCTCCCGGATTCCTTTTGGCTTTATATTGATAATGATTATCATAATCAATATAAGAGAGGGGATCATCACCAAATGAATCCAAAGAGAAAAACGATAACCGCCGCAGCACTACTCTGTCTGACATTGCTGCTCGCCGCTTGCTCAAGCGGTACAACAGCTACTACCGCAGGGGGAGCAAACGCACAGGGAGGTGTAGCAAGCGCCGCTCCGGTTGAATCAGTCTCAGCCACTGCAGGGTCCCAATCGAAATCGGATACAAGGGTGGTATCCACTGTCCTTGGCGATGTATTGGTGCCTGCGAACCCGCAACGTGTGCTTGTACAATATTTAA
>LIDZ01005642.1_pt1 | contig 20516 bp, 20 predicted proteins | sample 644651 | NCBI WGS metagenome assembly LIDZ01 (sample SAMN03856242, study PRJNA289617) | food metagenome | isolation source: wine grapes on drying loft during traditional withering process | host: Vitis vinifera cv. Corvina | place: Italy: Gargagnago di S. Ambrogio di Valpolicella | collected 2014-01 | reverse complement strand
TAACGCCTGCGAATTGTGAAACAACTGTCAGATAAAAAAGTATGGCTTTAGGGTTCAGAAGATTAGCCAGCCAGGCCTCTTTTAAAGTCACGTAATGCTTTGCATCAGTAGACCCGCCTGAACTTACCGTTATCCCGCTCCGGATGAGCACAGCACCTAACCAAAGCAGCCAGGCAGTTCCGGCAACTTTAAGCACAGTAAATGCGGCTGGCGACGAGATGAGCACAGCTGTGATACCAAGCCCTATAAAAAATGCATGGGTATATATGCCCAGAGCTGTTCCGGCGAGAGTTCTCAACAGGCCTTTGTGACCACCTGCCAGAGCACTGTTCATAACGAGGGTGAAACTTGCGCCCGGGGACAATGCAACAGGGATTAGTGCTGGCATAAAGCCAAAAATATTCACATCCATAGATTCAGAATATTAAGTGTCCCTCTCTGAAAGTGCCAGTCCGGGCGTTTCGCACATAGGTAATGTTCAGCTAAGCAGAAAAAAGGAATCTTCGCGAATCAAACATCCGCTTCTCGCTCTAAGCGGACCTTCATCGCTGAAAGCCCTCCGCATCAATAAACACCTCTTAGTAGCCATCAAACACAACTGCCCACCCCACCGCCTGCGAACAGATCGAAGAGTGGAGAACAGGCCATAGCCTCGATCACGTCTGCCAGGAAGGTTTCTCCTCTTGTTCAGAAAGCCGAGGTGTTATTTTTGATATCCCAGCCTGCCCTGGCTTCGGCACCTTTACCGCCGGAGGCACTCTGTTCCCAGTACTGCACTTTTACCGTCTCGGCCTGAAAAGCATATTGCATCCGGGCTTGGTCACCCCCGTCACTGAAGGAAACACCGGCAATAAAAACGTTCTCCAGCGTGATGCGATAATATTCCAGTGCGGTACCGCCAGCCTTGCAGGCCGAGAGTTGTACTTTGCTAATTTTATGGCCATTCGATGCGTGCAAAAACATCGCCGGGGTGGACTTATCCATTGACGCCTGGGCAATCAGATTGAGATGGTTGGCGCCTCCCTTACCGGCCTGAACCCGGTTTACGCCCCAGCTGTAAGAGTGGATATCGGTCCAGCCCTTGTGGTCAGCGTCCTGAGACTCGCCATTGATGTTGTCGACCTTGATAAACAAATTACTCATTCCCTGAACCCTCTTCTGAGCTAATCCTTGCTGCCTTCGGTGATTTTTCCATCCTGTGTCATAAGATACGTATTCCGGTGACGTCTGAACTGCGTGTCGCCATTGCGGGTACGATTAATAAGCATCAAAATATCTTTATCGATACAGTTTTTAGGTGGCGCCATATCAGCGAAACATAACCTGTCTTCCCGGCCTAATTCCTGATACCCCTCACCAAAACCAAAGATCGTTATGTATCTTGGTCCCCCGGCATCGCTGGGGAGTATTTTATACTTTGAGTAAATAGCGGATTTATTTTTCATCCACCAGTCAATACTGGCTGAGGTTGAAATCGGAAGACGATCAACAAGGATTTCTGCATGAGTGGTATTTTGATGTGCATCGATCACTTTTACGCTTCTGAAATTTAGATAGATATATACGGCTGTGGCAGTCAGCACCAACAAGAACACACTGATCATTAACTTTTTCACTTAACGCCTCCATCAATATCTGTTGTCGCTTCTATATGGGTCATAAAGAGACGAAATCTAAATGGGCTAGAACGTTGCAGGACAAACCCGATCCTCAAAAACTGCAACTGATGAAATTTAGGCTTACTGATGTCCAAAAGCTAATCCTTGCTGACTTCGGTGATTTTTCCATCTTGCGTCATAAGATAAGTATTCCCGTGGCGTCTGAACTGCGTGTCGCCATCTCGGGTGCGACTGACCTGCATGAGAATGCCTTTATCGATGCAGTTTTGAGGTGGTTTCATATCAGCGAAACATAGCCGGTCCTCTTGGCCTAATTCCTGATACCCCTCACCAAAAGCAAAGAATGTTATAGATTCTGGCCCACCGGCATCGCTGGGGAGTATTTTATACTTTGAATAAATAGCGGATTTATTTTTCAACCACCATTCAATACTGGTAGAAGTGGATATGGGTAGATGATTTACAATTATCACCGCCGAATACGGTGTAAGATGGACATCAATGACCTTGACTTCCCGGCCATTTAAATAGAAATAGACACATGATGAGGTAACAACTAACACGGCCAATATGATAATCAGTCTTTTCATTACCTGTTTCCTCGTATGTAGATAGTTGCTTCCATATTTGTCATAAATGGACAGAATCCAAACCGGTTAAATCTCTGTAAAACGAACCAGATCCTGAAGAAATGGAATTGATGAAATTTCTGTTTATGAATGTCTTCAACGTCAAGACCAAAGTGATCCTGAGCAGTATAGAGGAGTTCTGCCCGCCACCCAGCACGGGTGACCTTGAGGCTTTTAATATCAATTCGTGTCGCATGGATATCATGCACAGTAATACTTAACCCATTAATTTTATCCATTACCAATGAGTTGAATTTAGGTAATATCTTCTTGCTTACCTGATCAGAGAGATAAGCTATCTTTGACTGCGGGAATCCTTTATCAACATAACTCACATATTTGTTTATTACGGCTGTTATTTCTAATCGGGTACTGTCATCGGAATCATCATTAAGGATCTGTTCACGATATCCCCTGTCCAGCTGCAAATCTCGGAACGGTGCGCCGTTCGCCGTTTGCATATGGCTGAACATTTGATTGATCAGATTTCTATAGGGGCCATAAACGGAAAAAGGCAGCGATGTGACCTGAAGTTCATTAAACAACAGCCTGGCACACTCCTCGACACTGACTTTCCCCGCCCTTTTATCGCCATAAACGCCGGCAAAGCGCGATTGCGGATTATTGAAGGCCGTCAGTCGTGTCAGCGTGTAAGGGTCAACGACGTTAGAGAGGGTGCTGAGGGCAAACTCGTCTTTCAGGCGTGATTCGGTGATGTCGCCGCACTGCATATCATCGGTGCCGTAATCGTCGAACGGGCGCTGCGTGGAGAAGATAGTCTGCGGGAAACGGGCCATTATCATCTGCGTTACTCCTTGTAACGGGAAATCCATATTTTATTCAGACAGGCTTTTATCAGGGGAGAATAGCGAAACTTTACGTCAGATTAATCCTGCAGAAAAGTGATAAACCCACGAAACAGCAAGTTTATTTTGAGGTTGTTGGCAGAAGGCGTTAATAGATTCGCTAATCTTTTTTTATGTTATTCCCTTCATCATCAAGTAACTCCGACTTTCCGTGGCATCCCTTTCACCACTCCAAATTACTGATTCGATTAACCGCCATCGGGATGATCTTTATTAATAAATTCTCAGATTGGTTTTTATTTAAATTAAAAAGCCGCGATTAAGCGGCTTTAAGCTGACAAGGGTCGTGCGCAGTTACCTGCAAGTAAACCCGCCCGATGATACCAGGCCAGGTCAGTCCGCCGTTAATCCCGCACCAAAAACTTCTCGATAATGTCTTCGCGCGGCTCGACGCCCAGGCCAGGCTCTGACGGCAGCCAGGCGTAACCGTCTTCAATGCGCACCGGGTTCTTCGCCAGCGAACGGCTGATTTCACCGGGCTCAACGCAATATTCCATCACCAGCGCATTCTCGATGGCGCAGAGGAAGTGCAGCGAGGCGGCGGTGTTGATGTCGGTGGTGAAGTTATGGTTACACACCTTGCGGCCCCGGCTGTGAGCATAGTTGGCGATTTCAATCGCCTGGGTAAAGCCGGTGCGGGTCAGGTCGATCTGCACGATATCAATGCCGCCTTCATCAATCAGACGCTGGAAGCCGCTGACCGAACACTCCTGCTCGCCGGCCGCAATATGCTGCGTACAGGCGGCGGAAACCTGGCCGTAACCGGCAAAGTTATCCGGGTGCAGCGGCTCTTCAATCCAGAACAGGTTGAACGGATCGAAACGTTCGGCACGACGAATGGTGGTTTTGGCATCCCACGCGTGGCCGACGTCAAGCATCAGGTCGACATCGTCGCCAATTGCGTGGCGAAGTGCGTCGAGATAGCGCATATCCAGCGCTTCATTTTCACCAAAGGGTTCCCAGCCAAACTTTACGCCGGTGTGGCCGGTATCCACCGCATGACGGGCGCGGGCCACGGTGTCATCAATGCTGTACTGGAACATATTGGAAGAGTAGACGCGCATTTTGTCGCGCATCGCGCCGCCCAGCAAATCGACAATCGGTTTATCCAGCGCCTTGCCTTTGATATCCCACAGCGCGATATCAATGCCGGCCATCGCCTGGATCACCGCGCCGTTGCGGCCGTAATAGATGGTCGCTTTGTGCATCTTGGTCCACAGGCGTTTGGTGTCCAGCGGGTTCTCGCCAATCAGCAGCGACTTCAGGCCGGTGACCATAGTATGGGAATACGGTGCATCAATAATCGCTTTGGTCACGTACGGGCTGCCGTCCACTTCGCCCCAGCCGACATAACCGGCATCGGTGGAGATTTTAATCAGCAGCGCATCCTGCGAACTGTCGGTGCGCTTTTCAATGTTCGGCAGCCGTAAGTAAAAGGCTTCTACGTCGGTAATTTTCATTAAGTCGGTTTCCTGGTGGCAAAATAGTGAAGCAAAGGCGGCGTTACTCTGCCTGAGAAAGCAATTTGCGGCGTTCCGCGATTATTTTTTCGTAATCCACGTCCAGCGACTGCACGCGGATATGTTGTTCAATTTCGTCTGCCATTTTGCGGATATCGCCTTCGGCAAACACATCCACCAGGCGCTGATGCTCCTCGATAATCGCCGCCATCGATTTGCCCATGGTCGACAGGCCGAAAATCACCGTCAGCTGGCGGGCGATGGACTCCCACAGGTTGCTCAGCACCGGGTTCATCGCAAAGCTGCACAGCGTGCGGTGAAAAGCGGTATCGGCGGAGGCAAAGCCGTACACGTCCTCGCGCTGCTGCATCAGCACCAGCTCTTCCACGCTCTGATTGAGAATGCGGATCTCGCGGGGGCCGTTGCGCCCCGCTTCAATCGCCCGGCGGCAGGCCAGCGTTTCCAGCGGAATGCGCACGTCGATAATCTGCTCCAGCCGCTGATGCGAAATCTCCATCAGGCGGATGCCTTTATACGGCTCGCTGGAGACAATCCCCTGGCTTTCCAGAATGCGCAGCGCCTCGCGGATCGGCACCCGGCTCATGCCCAGCCGGGTGACCAGGTCCGGCTCGGACACCCGGTCGCCCGGCAGCAATAATCCCCGCGAGGCGGCTGAAAGAATGGCATCCACCGCGTGATCCACCAAGGTACGTGGCCTGGCGGGTGCCCAGCTGTCGTCAATATTCTCTTCGTCGAGCAAAGGCGCGTTGACCTGTTTTCCCGTTTTACGCGCGGGGGTCGCGGATTTTGCGGCCATAGCACTGTCCTGAATTAATGGGTACGGGTCTGGAACTGGCCGAAACCGGGTTCCACCTGCATTTCGCCCTCGCTGAAGACCGTCACGCCACGGATTATCGTGCGGACCACTTTGCCCTGACAGGTCATGCCTTCAAAGGCGCTCCACTTGCCGAGGCCCTGGAAGTTCGCCCCTTCCACCGTCCAGCTTGAAGCCGGATCGTAAAAGGCCAGGTCAGCATCAAAGCCCAGCGCGATAGCGCCCTTCTGTGGATAAAGATGGAAGGCTTTTGCCGGGCCGGTGGCGGTCATGCGCGCGATGTCCTGCAACGATACGCCGCGCTTAACGTGCCCTTCGCTAAAGAACATCGGGCCCAGCGTTTCCACGCCGGTCAGCCCCATGCCTGCGTCCCAGATGGTTTCCAGACCGGCCTGCTTCTGTTCCGGGGTATACGGACAGTGATCGGAGGCCAGCACGTCAATTTCGCCGCTTTGCAGCACCTGCCACAGCGCATCCACCACCGGACGCGGGCGGATGGGCGGCCCGCAGCGGGCGTTGGGACCGATGCGCACCAGATCTTCTTCATCCAGCATTAAATAGTGCGGACAGGTTTCGAAGGTTGCGCGGACGGCCGGGCGGGAATCGGCAATCAGTTGCGCGGCCCTGGCCGAACTGACGTGGACGATATGCGCCCGTGCGCCGGTGGCTTTAGCAATCTGCAACACGCGGCCAACCGCTTCAATCTCGGCGATTTCCGGGCCGGCCAGCGCGTGGGCGCGGGTATCTTTACGTCCGGCCTGGCGCAGTTCGTTGCCTGCGCCAATCAGAATGTCGTGGTTCTCAGCATGCACGCCAATCAGGCCATCAAAGGTTTTCAGTTCGCGCATCGCGCGCAGCAGGCCGTCGTCGTTCAGACGCGGCAGCCCTTTCTCATCGGTCGCCTCACCGTTCACCGCGCCGCTGCACAGAAAGGCCTTAAAGGCCACGGCACCCAGCGCGTCCAGCTCCGCCAGCTCGCTGAGGTTGTTGCCGTCCAGCCCGGCCCACATGGCGAAATCCACCGAGCAGCTGCGGGCCAGCATCTCGCGCTTGGAGATGAAGTTTTTGGTGCTGGTCGCCGGCGGCAGCGAGTGCGGCATTTCGACAATGGTGGTCACGCCGTGCGCGGCGGCACCGCGCGTCCCTTCCCGCAGTTCCTGCTCGGGGAAGTCGTGCGAACCGGTGAAATGGGTATGCACATCAATCGCGCCCGGCAGGATAATCAGCCCGGCGGCATCAATAATCTCGTCGGCCTGCGGCAATGTAGTGCCGCGCGCGAGGATCCCGCCGATTTTGCCCTGGTCGATCAGCAGATCGGCCTGCACTTCGCCGCTTTCCAGTACCACCAGGCCATTAATAATCAACGTCTTCATGCCGTTTCTCCTGTTAAGGTTTCACGCTGGCGGCGAGGGACACGTCCACCAGCGCGGCAAAAGGAACCGGGATTGCCGGGCTCAGCCAGCCGGCGTCGGTCAGCAGCCGCGCAAAGCGGTCGAAATCGTCCTGCATCATCAGCGGAGACGCCGCAAAGACCTTCGCCTGCAGATAGGCATCCAGTCCGGTGACCAGCGCCGCTTCAGGGTAATCGGCATACCAGGGCTGAACCTGCGCCGCCAGCGCCTGGGCGCTGTGCTGCTGCAACCACTGCTGCGCGGCGTTCATCGCCGCCGTAAAGGCAAGGAATGCCGCATGTTTGGCGGCCAGCACGTCACGCCGCGCAATATAGGCACTCCACGGAATATCGCCGCACAGCGGTGCCAGGCTGGCAATGCTGTGCAGCTCGCCACGCGCAATATAAGGTGCCAGCGCGTGCATCGAATGCAGTGCGTAATCGGCATCGCCCCGGCTGACGGCAACCATATCGGCCGCTTCGTCGCCGCTGCCGGCAATCAGCTCAACCTCGTTTTCAAGCTGGTGCTGACGCAGCAGCCAGGTGAAGCTCAGGGTCGCCGTGCCGACGTTGCCGACGTCAATCACCCGCTTGCCGCGCAGGCTTTGCAGGCTAAACCCGCCGTCCGCTGTGCCGGCCGCGAGGAACCACGGGTTGGCAGACACCGCTGCAGCAAAGCACAGCAGCTCCGGGCCGTTTTCCTGATAATTTTTCATCATCACCATCGGGCCGCCAATGGTCAGATCGGCCTCGCCCGCGATCACCGCCGGCACCTGGCCACCCTGCACGGTGTGACCGCCGGATTCTGCGGTGGTGAAGTTGACGCGAAGGCCGTGCTTCGCAAACAGGCCGAGGCTTTCGGCCAGATATTGCGCGCAGTAATAAATGCGGGATTCGCTGCGGTCGCCCTGGTTAAGCGTTAAAAGCATCGTCATCAGACGGGTTCTCCGGCAGAGGTAAGAAACGACGGGTTCAGCTCGCGGATCTCGCTGACGCCGCACCAGTGGCTGAGGGCAGTGATTTCATTCACCCAGCCCGACAGCAGGCCAAATACCGCCTCTTCGCCCCCGGCGACCAGCGCGCTTATCACCGGACGGACCACCAGCGATAATGACGCGCCCAGGCAGGCGGCGACCACCGCATCGGTGCCGCTGCGCACGCCGCCATCCAGCACCAGATCGCCCTGATACTGCTGACGCAATGCGGCCAGCTGTTGCACCGGCGTGGCCCAGCGCGAACTCTGGCGCAGGCCGATATTGGAGGCAATGATGCCCTGACAACCGATGTTCTGCGCCGCAACCGCATCGTCAGGATGCAGAATGCCTTTTACCAGCAGCGGTAGCTGATGCTTCGCCGCCATTTCGCACGCCTGGCGCAGTTCGTCCCAGCCCCAGCACGGGAAAGCCGGCAACGCCTGCACGCCAGGCCCGGTGGAACCGATGGTTTTCATGCCGCGCTGTAATAGCGCCTCGCCAATTGAAAATCCGCCGGGCTGCAGGCCGGCAACCGGATGAACCGGTGCCAGCACCGTCAGAATAATGCCCTTTGCGCCGCATTCGGCTGCATGGGCGATCAACCCGGCAATGCGCGAGAGATCGCCCGCCGCGCGCAGTTGCAGCCAGCAGCCGTCATACACCGCACAAATCTCGTTCAGCGGCGTGACCGTCTCCTCTGAGATGGCCAGCGGCAGCTGCAGACGCTTACAGGCACGGGCAATCGGCAGCAGCCCTTCGGGGTGAAAAATCGCGTCACCGGCAAACGCGCCGACGCCAAGCGGCGCGGCCCAACGCTGTCCGGCAAATTCAATCTGGGTGTTAATGCCTGTGTTGGCGCGCATCACGCGGGGCAGCAGGCGATAGCGTTGCAGGTCCTGACTGTTGACGTCACACGCGTCCAGCAGCCCATCCGCCGGTTGGCCCATCATATAGCGGTAAAGTGGCTCGCCCAGACGCTGGCGGGTTTCCAGCTGGAAGGGCAGCCCGTTGGCTGACTCAGGCATGATGACTCTCCTGATGATCCTGTTCGTGTTTCAGGAAGGTGGCAAACGCCTCAGTTTCCGGCTGCTTCAGAATCGATGGCGGGCCCTGCTCAATCAGCTGGCCGCCCTGCAGGAACACCACACGATCCGCCACGCTGGCGGCGAAGGCCACGTCATGGGTACTGATAATCATGGTGATACCGGTTTGCGCCAGATTACGGATGGTCTGGTTAACTTCACGCACCAGCTCCGGATCCAGTGCCGAGGTCGGCTCATCAAACAGCAGAATACGCGGCTCTGCGGCGAGGGCGCGGGCGATGCCGACGCGCTGCTGCTGCCCGCCGGACAGCTCGTGCGGCAGGTTGGCAACGAAGTCACCCAGACCCACCGCCCGCAGCGCACGTAAGCCTTTGGCGCGCGCCAGCTCTACCTGCACACCCTGCACCCGCAGCGGAATGCTCATGGCGTTATCCAGCGCGGTCAGGTGGTCAAACAGGGCAAAATGCTGGAAGACGATACCGATGCCGGAACGGGCGCGGTTCATCGGCAGCAGACGTTCCGGCAGCGCGCGGCCGCTTTCGTCGTAGCCCATGATATGGCCTTCGGTGGCAATTTTGCCGCTGGAACGTGGCGTCAGCGCCAGAATCGATTTCAGCAGCGTACTTTTACCGGAACCGGAGCGGCCCAGCAGCACCACCACTTCGCCACGGCGAATATGCAGCGAAAGATCCTTCAGCACCGGCTTGCTGCCGTACTCCACGCACAGGTTGTCGATTTCCAGCACCGTGGCGGCTTTGTTGGTGTCCCAGCGCTGTTTCGGCAGCACGACCACGTCGGCCTCCACCGGCATAGGCAACTTCTCCAGACGCAGACGGGCACGGCGGGCGCGGTCTTCAAGGTTGTAGTGACGCTCAAGCCACCACTGGCCGCCGGCCAGCAGCGAGGAGAGGATCATATAGATGCCGCCTGACGCCACCAGCACCGGAATAAACAGGAAGTTCTGGGAAACGATGGTCTGCCCACGCATGGTCAGCTCGTTCACGCCGACCACCGAGGCCAGCGAGGTGGATTTCAACAGGCCCACCGCTTCATTGCCCATGGTTGGCAGAATGGCGCGCAGCGCCTGCGGGATAACCACATGGATCATCTCTTTGGTCCGCGAATAGCCAAAAGCCTGCGCGGCGGTGCGCTGATTGCGATCGGTAGCGAGAATGCCGCCACGGATAATTTCCGCGCAGAAGGCGGTTTCGTTGATCATCAATGCCAGTAAGGCACTGAGGAAAGGGCTGAAGCGCAGGCCAAACTGCGGTAACACGTTGTACAGCAGGATCAGCTGTAACAGGACCGGCGTGCCACGCAGAATATAGATATAGACCTGCACAGGAAAACGGATAATCCAGTGGCGGGAGGTGCTGGCCAGCGCCAGAAAGAAACCAATAATCACCCCACCGGCCAGCGCACCCACCAGCAATTCCAGCGCGATAACGGCACCCTGCCACAGATACGGCAGGGTTAAATACTTCAGAAAATCATCCACGCGCTTTCTCCCGCTGTCGGACGCTTACCTTACCCCGGCCCTGCGGCAGCGTTCGCCGCAGGGCCGGTCGTTCACTGACCTTACGGCTTACCCTTTATCGACGGCGATACGCTGTGCGCTGGCGCCCTGGCCCCAGTAATCCAGCAGTTTTTTCTGCGCGCCGCTCTCCTGGATCACTTTCATCGCATCCAGCACCGCATGACGCATCACGGTGTTGTCTTTGGCGATTGGGAAACCGACCATGATTGGCAGGTCGACGGTGAAGGCGGTGTCGAAGCCTGGATCCGCCTTGGCGATTTCACGCGCGGAGCCCGCTTCGGTCAGATAGATATCCGCACGACCGCTTTTGATCGCCTGAATGCTGTTATCGGTGTTTTGCACCATCAGCATGCCCACTTCCGGCTTGCCGGCCGCTTTACATTTTGCGGTCTGCTCAGGCACCAGTTTGGTGGCTTCGTAAGTGCCGGCCGCCGCCGCAACGGTTTTGCCGCACAGGTCATCGGCAGAGAGGATTTTCTTCGGGTTACCCCTGGCGACGATCGAACCGTCCTGCACCTGCACCGACGCCACAAACGCAATCTGCTTCAGACGTTCAGGGGTGACGTACAGCATCGGGCCGATATCGGCACGGCCGCTGGAAATCGAGGTCAGCAGCACGTTGAATGAACCGTTCTGATAGGTGTGCTTAAAGCCGAGGCAGCCGCCGATACGATCGAACAGCGACGGGTCCAGACCTTCAATCACCGTTGGATCGGCCGCGGATGGCGCTTCGAAGCCTTTGGTGTAGCCGCCCAGCCCGACCACCACGTCCTTGCCAACCAGCGAAGGATATTTGGTTTGCAGCGTTTTACACTGCGCCATCGCACCGAACGCGTCGGCGGAAGGTGTAACCGGGTCCGCCGCCTGCGCGGAGAGAGAGACCAGTGCGCCGGTCAGACCGGATACGAACAAAGCGATGCGTGCTAATTTCATTAAAAGATTCCCCTGGTGCTGGTATGTGTGGAAGCGATGACCTGCAAGTAATGAATCACGTTCGACTGCGTTTGTTGGTGTTGGCGTAAGATCAATAACCTTTCTCTTTACTCACCCGGTTTATAAGCGGCTCTTTGGCCAGGTACCGTTCGAGGTTCTGCTCGAACAACGTCAGGCAACCGTCGAGATAGGCGCCGTGGTCGTCCAGACTGCAATGCGGCGTGATGATCAGCCGCGGGCACTGCCAGAGCGCGTCGCCTTGCGGCAGCGGCTCCTCGTTAAACACATCCAGTACGGCACCGGCCAGTTGCCCGGCGGTCAGCATGTCGCTGAGGGCGTCGTAGTCAAAAACCCTGGCCCGACCGACGATGATCACCCCGGCGCGCGCCGGTAATGTCGCCAGGCGTTGACGGCTGAACAGCCCGTCGGTGGCAGGCGTCAGCGGCAGCGTGGAGACCAGCACATCGGTATCGGCCAGTTCGGCATCCACGTCGGCGATGCGGATACAGCGCGCAACGTCAGCGGTGCTCTCTCCGCTGCGGGTCACGCCCGTCACCTTGTAACCCTGGCGGGTCAGTAACGCCGCGGCGGCTGACCCGATGCCGCCCAGCCCAAGCAGCAGCACTTTTTTACCGCGCGCGCAGCCGCCAAAGGTCGGACGCCACTGCCGAGCGGCCTGATCCTGCAGAAAGCCGGGAATGCCGTAGTTGAACATCAGCGCCGACATCAGAATAAATTCGGCACCTTTGTCGCCATGCACGCCGGAAGCGTTGGTAAGCTGCACCGCGTCTGGCCACTTCTCCAGCCAGCTCTCCACGCCCGCCGACATCACCTGCACCCAGCCGAGCGTTGAGGCGGATGACAGATGCTGATACAGCGGGAATTTGCGGCCGGCCCAGACGATATCGGCCGCCGGTAAAAAGTCGCCGACTCGCTGCGGATCGCTGTTTTCACTCAGCGTAAAGCGTCCGCGCAACGCCGGGTTGGCTTCCAGACGTTGCATCAGCAGCGCCTGCGGCAGTTGCAGCGCGTCAGGGCCTGCCGGGTCGTTTTCAATATGAATATGCATGCTGTTCTCCCGCGCCTCAGCGCATTGCCGTCACTTCCATCTCAACCAGTAAATCCGGGTGGTTGAGCTGGATGCCGACCGTGGCACGGGCCGGGAACGGGAAGGTGAAATACTCCGCGTAGACGTCATTCAGCTGCGAGAACAGCGACAGATCGGTGAGGAAAATGGTGACGCGAACCACGTTATCGAAGGTCATGTCAGCCTGGCTCAGCAGGTCACCGACGTTTTTCAGCACCTGATGGGACTGTTCCTGAATGGTTTTGCCGACGATAGTCGCGGTGTAGGGGTCAATCGCCACCTGGCCGGAAATAAACAGCATCGGTTCATGCAGCACCGCCGCCGACAGCGGCGCGGGGCCCATCGGACGGTCTTCCGGATTCATACCTGGGTAGCAAATAGCCTTTTTCATATGCGTCTCATCGTGCGGTTGATGCAGTCAAATTCGTATACGATTAGACGAAAGTCAACGCGCGAATTTTCACCAACCGGTCAGATTTGTCGCGCTGGTATGGTGATCGCGGTCGATAAAGTGCGTGGGGTTTTGAATTAAAGGGTTGCTAAATCATTTAGTTAGGAATCATCTCCCGTTCTCTGTTGACGGCGAAAAAAGCGGCTGGACAGAACGTATACGATTTTCTGATGATAGCGCTTTGCGGCCCAATCCGGAGCAGAACGCGCCAATCTGCCAGGCGGTTGAGGGGCTGTCTGGCTAATGGCTGTTACAGCGGGCTGACACTCTGGCGGTCAAAGGGTATACTGACGCCCACTTTTTATAACCTCTCGTATCGCGTGCGGATCCAACATGCAAAAGTTTGATACTAAAACCTTTCAGGGACTGATCCTGACCTTACAGGATTACTGGGCTCGCCAGGGCTGCACCATTGTTCAACCACTGGACATGGAAGTCGGCGCCGGCACCTCTCACCCAATGACCTGCCTGCGTGCGTTAGGCCCGGAGCCAATTGCGGCCGCCTACGTTCAGCCGTCACGCCGTCCAACCGATGGACGCTACGGCGAGAACCCGAACCGTCTGCAGCACTACTACCAGTTCCAGGTGATCATCAAGCCTTCACCGGACAACATTCAGGAGCTGTACCTGGGCTCGCTGAAAGAGTTGGGCATGGACCCGACCATTCACGATATTCGTTTCGTGGAAGATAACTGGGAGAACCCCACGCTGGGCGCATGGGGCCTCGGCTGGGAAGTGTGGCTGAACGGCATGGAAGTGACGCAGTTCACCTACTTCCAGCAGGTTGGCGGCATGGAGTGCAAACCGGTGACCGGTGAGATCACTTACGGTCTGGAGCGTCTGGCGATGTATATCCAGGGCGTGGACAGCGTTTACGATCTGGTCTGGAGCGACGGCCCGCTGGGTACCACGACGTACGGCGACGTGTTCCATCAGAACGAAGTGGAGCAGTCCACCTACAACTTCGAATACGCCGACGTCGACTTCCTGTTTACCTGCTTCGAGCAGTACGAGAAAGAGGCACAAAGCCTGCTGGCGCTGGAGAAACCTCTGCCGCTGCCGGCCTACGAACGCATCCTGAAAGCGGGCCACACCTTCAACCTGCTTGATGCGCGTAAAGCCATTTCCGTGACCGAGCGTCAGCGCTACATTCTGCGCATTCGCACCCTGACCAAAGCCGTGGCTGAAGCCTACTATGCGTCTCGCGAGGCGCTTGGCTTCCCGATGTGCAATAACAAGAAAAAATAAGAGGCCGCCATGACTGAGAAAACTTTTCTGGTGGAGATCGGCACCGAAGAGCTGCCACCAAAGGCACTGCGCAATCTTGCTGAATCCTTTGCTGCCCACTTCACTGCCGAACTGGACGCCGCAGGCCTGACTCACGGCGCAGTGAGCTGGTATGCCGCGCCGCGTCGTCTGGCGCTAAAAGTCGCCAACCTGAGCGCCGCACAGCCCGATCGTGAAGTTGAAAAACGCGGCCCGGCAATTGCCGCCGCGTTTGACGCTAACGGCGTGGCCACCAAAGCCGCCGAAGGCTGGGCACGGGGTTGCGGCATCACCGTCGACCAGGCCGAGCGTCTGAGCACCGACAAAGGCGAATGGCTGCTGTATCGCGCCCAGGTGACCGGCGAAAGCGCCCAGTCGCTGCTGCCGGCGATGGTCAGCACCTCACTGGCGAAACTGCCGATCCCGAAACTGATGCGCTGGGGCGATTCCGACGTGCAGTTTGTCCGTCCGGTTCACACCGTGACGCTGCTGCTGGGCGACGAAAGTCTGCCGGCGACCATTCTTGGCGTGGCGTCTGGCCGCACCATCCGTGGTCACCGCTTTATGGGCGAGCCTGAATTCACCATCGATAATGCTGACCAGTACCCGCAGATCCTGCTGGAGCGCGGCAAGGTGCAGGCTGACTATGAAGTGCGTAAAGCGCAGATTAAAGCCGATGCTGAAGCGGCCGCCCGCGAAATTGGCGGCGTGGCGGATTTAAGCGACAGCCTGCTGGAAGAAGTTACCTCGCTGGTCGAATGGCCGGTAGTGCTGACCGCGAAGTTCGAAGAGAAATTCCTCGCGGTGCCGGCCGAAGCGCTGGTCTACACCATGAAGGGCGACCAGAAGTACTTCCCGGTCTACGATACCGCGGGCAAACTGCTGCCCAACTTTATCTTCGTCACCAATATCGTGTCGAAAGATCCGCAGCAGATTATCTCCGGAAACGAGAAGGTGGTGCGTCCACGTCTGGCCGATGCCGAGTTCTTCTTCAACTCAGACCGTAAAAAGCGTCTGGAAGATAACCTGCCGCGTCTGGAAACCGTGCTGTTCCAGAAAGAGCTGGGTACGCTGCGTGACAAAACCGACCGTATTCAGGCGCTGGCAGGCTGGATAGCCGGACAGCTCGGTGCGGACGTTAACCATGCGACCCGTGCTGGCCTGTTGTCCAAGTGTGACCTGATGACCAACATGGTCTTCGAGTTCACCGACACCCAGGGCGTGATGGGCATGCACTATGCGCGTCACGATGGCGAAGCAGAAGACGTGGCGGTGGCGCTGAACGAGCAGTATCAGCCGCGCTTTGCCGGTGACGATCTGCCGTCCAACCCGGTAGCCTGCGCGCTGGCTATCGCCGACAAAATGGATACGCTGGCCGGTATTTTCGGCATCGGCCAACATCCGAAAGGCGATAAAGACCCGTTCGCACTGCGCCGTGCCGCGCTGGGCGTGCTGCGTATTATCGTCGAGAAGAACCTGCCGCTGGATCTGCAAACGCTGACCGAAGAAGCCGTGCGTCTGTATGGCAGCAAGCTGAGCAATGGCAAGGTGGTCGACGAAGTGATCGACTTTATGCTGGGTCGTTTCCGCACCTGGTATCAGGAAGAAGGCCACAGCGTGGATACCATCCAGGCCGTGCTGGCGCGTCGTCCAACCCGTCCGGCAGACTTCAACGCCCGTATGAAGGCGGTGTCGCACTTCCGTACGCTGGAAGAAGCGGCCACGCTGGCGGCGGCGAACAAGCGCGTCTCCAACATTCTCGCCAAGGCTACCGAGCCGCTGAATGACAGCGTGTCGGCATCCCTGCTGAAAGAGAACGAAGAGATCCAGCTGGCGACCTACGTCTCCGCGCTGACCAGCAAACTGCAGCCTTACTTTGCAGAAGGCCGTTATCAGGATGCGCTGATCGAGCTGGCTCAGCTGCGCACCGCGGTCGACAACTTCTTCGAAAAAGTGATGGTGAATGCCGAAGAGCGTGAAGTGCGGATCAACCGCCTGACGCTGCTGGCCAAACTGCGTGAGCTGTTCCTGCAGGTTGCGGACATTTCGCTGCTGCAGTAAGCGGGATAACAGCGGGTGGCGTGTTTGCATTCGCTGGCACATATAAAAAGGGCGGGATAATTCCCGCCCTTTTTGATCGCTTTAATCGCAATATCGACGACGTTAGCCGCGTTTAGAGGCTTTCATATCGATCACGAAGCGGTACTTCACATCCCCTTTCAGCATCCGCTCAAACGCCATTTCTACCTGATCCAGAGTAATCACTTCCACATCGGAGACGATGTTGTGCTCACCACAGAAATCCAGCATCTGCTGCGTTTCCTGAATGCTGCCGATCGAGGTGCCGGAAATGCTCAGGCGCTTGAAAACAATCGGCGTGACGTTTGGTGACGGGTGCGGCGCGTCGGGAATGCCCACCAGCACCAGATGACCGTTGGTCTTTAGCGTATGCAGATACATATCCAGATCGTGCGGCGCGGCAACGCAGTCCAGAATCATATCGAGGCTGTTGGCTTCGGCGGCCATCTGCGCGGCGTCTTTCGACACCACCACTTTGCTGGCACCCAGACGCAGCGCATCGGCACCTTTGGCGGGTGAGGTGGTAAACAGCACCACTTCCGCGCCCAGCGCGCTCGCCAGTTTCACCGCCATATGGCCCAGGCCACCCAGACCGATCACGCCAACGCGCTGACCAGGCTGCACGTTCCAGTGTTTCAGCGGTGACCAGGTGGTGACGCCCGCGCACAGCAGCGGCGCAACCGCATTCAGCGGCAGATTTTCCGGAACGTTAACCACAAATTTGCCGTCGACCACGATGCTTTCGGAGTAGCCACCGAAGGTTTTGCCGCCGATGGTTTTCTCTTCGGCGTTATAGGTTGCGGTGAAGCCGGCTTCGCAGTACTGCTCTTCGCCCTGATGGCACTGTGAGCAATGCCCGCAGGAATCGACCATCACGCCGACACCCACCAGATCGCCGGCCTTAAACGCGGTGACGTCCTTGCCCGTGCCGATCACGCGGCCCACGATTTCATGACCCGGCACTAAGGGGAACTGGCTGACGCCCCACTCATTGCGCGCCATATGCAGGTCAGAGTGGCACACGCCACAGTAGTGGATATCGATATGCACATCGCCAGCCTGCAGCTCACGGCGTTGAAATTCAAAAGGTTCGAGGGGAGTTGTCGCAGACGTTGCTGCCAGACCATATACCTGCATGGGGAATGCGCCTTGTTTTGCAAAGCGGCGTAGAGTAGTGAAATGCGGCGGTGAGGGCAAGGCGGAAGTGTAAATTGGAATATCTGGCGCATTTTAGCCGTATTGACAGGTAGGTAGCTGGCTGGATTTTAGCGGCCATAAGATTGTATAATAACTGGTCAAAGCTCCAGGAGGTTCGGATGAAACCCTTTGTTGACCAAAGTCGCGACGTCGCCAAATCCATTGATGCTGGCCGTAAAACCGGTAATGCAAACATTGAAGGCACCACAGCGGCTGAAATTCAGGCGAGTCTGATTAAAAGCTTGGGAGAGTTTGCTGCTACGGCACCAACTCCAAAATCGCAATCTAACGTGAAAGGAATTCGCGTTGTCACTCACAATAAAGTCCATTTCGGGCGCTGATCTACGCGCTGCATTTCACAAGACCTCTTTGGCCTGGGGATATTCTCCTGCGAAGCAGGCGGCGTTAATGGCTGACATCGCCGCGTTAATTTTTAAATGGCGAACTGACCTAACGGTGGAGATCTACACACTGAAGCATGAATTTCGCTATGGCAGAATAAAATCTTCGCGCTTTAACGCAGCTGGGCAAGAGAGTAAGCATTACGCAACGTATTTTCATACCCGTGCTAAAGCCGCCGCCAATGACCCCCTTCTAATTGTGACTTTTGATCCTGTTGCGGGTCAGGATGACCTTTTGTTAATTGAGGCCATCATTGATCACAAATGTTATTTTGGATCTCCGGGCGCGGGTAAAACAAAAGCTCAGGTTGAAAGACGTTCATCAGACGTAAAACGGCGTATTGAGCAGGGTAAAAAGGTTGTGCCACTACGCCCCCCTTCAGCGCCAAAATCTGATAATCCTGACGATATTCCTCCCGAAGAATAACCAGAAAAACCCAACCCCCAGAAACACAAAACCCGCCAGATGGCGGGTTTTTCGGATTACCCCAGCAGTTCTCTGCTGAGACAGGGATTAAATTGTATCAACTGCATCAACTTCTGTGCACTGCGCGAAGGTTTCGTCCGCTTCGCTTCCCAACTCTTAACCGATGAAACGCTAACGCCCAATGCCAGGGCAAATTCGTCAATCTCCATGCCGGTGATTTCCCTGATGCGTTTTGGTTCGGGTATCGTTACTTCACCCTTTAATGCGGGAGCGGCCTGGATAACTTCACGCGTTAAGACAATATGTTCGAGGCTTGATAACAACTCTCCCATTGGGTCTTTCAATTCCATAATTCTCTCCTCATAAAAATCACAAATGTGAACGGCCAGAGGGTAAAGAACCTGATTCTCAGGTTCAGAATGCTGGCTACAACAGCCGCTGGGGTGGCTCAGAGAGGTTGCTCAGAGAGACAGCGCAGGGAAACGCCAGGATCATAAGTATTAGATCAAATCCTGAGATTTACGTCATATTTTTAGACTATATTTCACTCTTGCTTTTCATCGACTCTCCGCCTCCATCACCAGTAAAAGTTGCCCGGCCTGCACCTGCTGTCCGGCGGTTCGTTGTAGCGCGCGGATGGTACCGTTTACACTTGCCACGATCGGGATCTCCATCTTCATCGATTCAAGGATCCCCAGCGTCTCGCCAGCGCTGACGCGGTCTCCCGGCTTAACCAGCCATTGCCAGACGCTGCCAGCCACCTGACTTTCTACCGGCGAACAGCCGGCGGGGATCGACTCGTCCTGAACGATCTCTTCCTGCAGGCTGCTGTCAAACGTGAATTGCCCATCGGCACGCCAGCGGGCCAGTTCTTCATCAAATGCCCGCTGCCTCTGCTGTTGAAAATCGGCGATTTGCGGATGGTGATCGATCAGGCTTTGTTGGTAGTCGGCGAGGCTGAATTCGCCCTCTTCGCTACGTAAAGGATAGCGGCCCCACGGGAAGCGCTCGCGGATGCTTAACAGCTCTTCTGCACTGACCGGATAGAAGCGGATCTGGTCGAAGAAACGCAGCAGCCACGGCTGGCGAAACGCCTCGGTCTGACGGTCGCGGTTCCACATCTGCATCGTGCGGCCCACGAACTGATAACCCCCGGGCCCTTCCATGCCGTAGACGCACATATAGGCGCCGCCGATGCCGACCGAGTTTTCTGCGGTCCAGGTACGCGCGGGGTTGTATTTGGTGGTCACCAGCCGGTGGCGGGGATCCAGCGGCGTCGCCACCGGCGCACCGAGGTAGACATCGCCCAACCCCATCACCAGATAGCGGGCGTTAAAGACGATATCCTTTACCTCATCCACCGAGGCCAGGCCGTTGATCCGCCGGATAAATTCGATGTTGTCCGGGCACCAGGGCGCATTCGGGCGCACCGACTGGGTGTAGCGCGTCACCGCTTCGCGACAGGCGTCATCATCCCAGCTCAGCGGCAGCCAGACGGTGCGGGAAGGCACGGTGGCGTTCTCCAGCGCGCCAAGTTCACGGTCGGCCTGCAACAGCGTGGCCAGCAGGGTTTCGCGCGGCAGCACCAGGCTGTCAAAATGGATCTGCAGCGAGCGAATGCCAGGCGTTAGCTCCAGTCTGCCATTCTGCGGGCGGGCTTCCAGCCACTGCATCAGCGCATGAACCCGAAAACGCAGGGCGATATCCAGCTGCGCCTCGCCGTATTCCACCAGCAGGAAGCGATCGCCCGCCGCACGAACGATCATCGCCGGCTGGGCATCGCTGGCCGGTTGATTAACCAGAATCGGATCCGCCTGGCGACGATCCGCAGGCTTGTCGGCAACCGGCTGCAGATCCGCTGCGATCTGATTTTCCTCGCGGGCCAGGCGATCCGCTTCACTCAGCGAAACCGGCAAAAACCGCACGCTGTCGCCGGCTTTCAACTGCCCCAGCTTCCACAGATCGGCGGCTATCACCGTCGCCGGGCAGACAAAACCGCCCAGCGACGGGCCGTCCGGGCCGAGGATCACCGGCATGTCGCCGGTAAAATCCACGGTGCCAAACGCGTAAGCGTTATCGTGAATATTCGACGGGTGCATGCCCGCCTCGCCGCCATCGCTGCGCGCCCATTCCGGTTTCGGGCCAATCAACCGGATGCCGGTGCGGCTGGAGTTGTAGTGCACCTGCCAGTCCGCGGCAAAGAAGATGTCGATGTCCTGCGGCGTGAAAAAGGTCGGTGCGCCATGGGGTCCGTAAATCACCCGCAGCTGCCACTGGGTTTGCCAGTCTGGCATCAGTTCGTCCGGCAGCGCCGCCTGCGCG
>LIDZ01000804.1_pt1 | contig 20531 bp, 17 predicted proteins | sample 644651 | NCBI WGS metagenome assembly LIDZ01 (sample SAMN03856242, study PRJNA289617) | food metagenome | isolation source: wine grapes on drying loft during traditional withering process | host: Vitis vinifera cv. Corvina | place: Italy: Gargagnago di S. Ambrogio di Valpolicella | collected 2014-01 | reverse complement strand
CCCGTTACGCTAGCACTGCTGATCCCATCGTTCATGCGATTCAGCGAGCGCAGGTAGGTTGATTTCCCACAGCCGGAAGGTCCGATCAAGGCTGTAATTTTATTTTTTTCAAATTCTAAGTCGACACCTTTGATTGCTTCGTTCTCACCATAGAAAACGTGCAAATCCTCTGTATGGAGAACGACATCTCCAGGCATATGGATAATGTTGCGTTCTTCCCAATTGTATTCTTTCATCGAATTCTCCTTATGCTGAAGTCATCTTTTTGTGGAGACGTTTGCCGATTGCCCGCGCTCCAAAGTTGAACAGTAATACTGCAATAATTAAAACAGCCGATGCCCCCGCAGAAACACTAGCGCCATCTGGCATCGTTCCCTCGGTGTTGATTTTCCAAATATGCACCGCCAACGTTTCCGCTTGGCGGAAAATGCTGATGGGACTTGAAACACTTAAAGGATTCCAATTTGAAAAGTCTAAGGCTGGTGCACTTTGTCCAGCGGTATAAATCAAAGCCGCCGCTTCACCAAAGATCCGCCCTGAACTCAAAATAATCCCGGTTAAAATTCCTGGTGATGCATCCGGAACAACAATTTTTGTGACTGTTTCCCAGCGTGACAGACCTAGAGCTAAGCCGGCCTCCCGCTGAGTATAATGAATCGCTCGCAGTGATTCCTCAATATTTCTTGTTAGCAGCGGCAGGTTGAACAATGTCAGCGCCAAAGCACCTGACAAGATCGAAAAACCATAGCCAAATTGAATAACAAAGATTAAGAAACCAAACAAACCAACAACTACTGATGGCAACGAGCTCAAAATTTCAATCGATGTACGAATCAAGCCGGTTACCCAATTATCTTTGGCGTACTCAGATAAATAAATCCCTGCTCCTAAAGAAATTGGAAAACTGATCAGCATCGTTATGAACAGCAAGTAAATTGAGTTGAACAATTGAATTCCGATCCCGCCGCCTTCTTGATACGCTTTAGAAGGTGAAGTCAAAAATTCTAACGAGATATGCGGCACACCGCGAACCAATATATATAATAGTAGAAAAGCTAAAATACAAACAATCAATCCGGAGATAATATACAAGACTACCGTAGCAATCTTATCCGCGCGTTTGGCTTTATCCATTCTTTATCTCTCCTTTTTTACCAATGTAGCGAATCAAAATATTGAAGACTAAAGACATAAACAATAGAATCAACGCTAACGACCACAGAACATTGTTCTCTACAGTGCCCATGATAGTATTACCAATGCCCATCGTTAAGATCGATGTTAAAGTTGAAGCTGGTGTGGTCAAGCTGGTAGGCATCAACGCCGCATTCCCGATAACCATCTGAATTGCCAAGGCTTCTCCGAATGCCCGTGCCATACCGAATACCACGGCTGTTAAAATCCCGGGAATCGCTGCCCGCAGCACCACTTTGTAAATAGTTTGCCAACGTGTTCCTCCTAAAGCTAAGGAAGCTTCACGATAATAACGGGGTACAGACTTCAACGTGTCCACAGTCATCGTGGTTACCGTTGGTAAAATCATAACGAATAATACAAAGGTTCCTGACAAAATCCCAAAACCAGTTCCGCCAAAAACCGAACGGACCATCGGAACGATGACAGTCAAACCAATAAAACCATAAACAACTGAAGGGATTCCCACCAGTAATTCAATTACCGGCTGCAAAAACTTTTGTCCTTTGTTAGGCGAAATTTCGGTCATAAAGACCGCCGCCCCAATGGCAAAAGGTGTTGCAACAAGCGCTGCTAAAAAAGTAACAATAAACGATCCGACAATCATTGGTAACGCTCCGACTAGCGGCTGGCCATCTGGTCCAGTTGCGCTAGGATTCCAAACCGTTCCAAATAAGAAATCAAACACATTAATTTTATCTACAAAAAATGTAGCCAAACCTTTGCTGGCAACAAAATAGAAGATTGCACCTACGACAAACACAATTAACGCGATACAGATAAAACTGATCAACCGTCCTCGTTGTTCGATACGCGCTCTTTTTGATTTTGTGGTGAGTGCTCTTTTTACTTCTTCATTCTCCAAGGATATTCCTCCTATACGATAATCTATCGGGTTCATTTTACAAGGTGAACGTCAATTTCTGTTAAACCTTGTGTGAAGCTTGGATGACAATTGTAAAGATTGTGTAAATTCAGGTGAAGAATAGGCTTTCACCCAATTTTAGCTCACTTTTTTAGATACTTGAAGTAATTACCCTTTTGGCTTTAAAGTAAGATCGAGTCCTAACTGAACCTTTATCCAGCCTTTTTATTGTGAAAGTTAAACAGGAATTTCCTGCAAAGAAAAAAACTGAGGACAGCTGCCTCAGTTTATTACATTTCCTTGCCAATCTCGTTCCACCTTCATAGCTGAGATTGGGATATAGCCTAATTGAGGAACCACTCGTTCCTGCACTGCATCTGATTGAATATACTCTAGAAATTCCGCGCTTAGCTCATTTGGCATTCCTTTTGTATACATATGTTCATAGGCCCAAATTTGCCATTTATTCTCAGTCACATTTTCATCTGTTGGTTTAACACCGTCGATACTTAACGTTTGCACATCATCACTGACATAAGAAAAGGCTGTATAGCTGATTGCTCCTGGCGTGTCGGCGACAATTTGCCGAACCATCCCACTAGAATCCTGCTCCTGAGCACGAATAGCTGTCTGTCCATCCAACACCCATTTTTCAAAGGTTGCCCTAGTCCCGCTGCCAGATGCCCGGTTCAAAATGACAATCTCTTCATCGGTTCCACCGATTTCCTTCCAGTTAGTAATTTCGCCTAAAAAGATTTTACGCAAGTTTTCTAAAGAAATATCAGTAATGCCAACATTCTTGTTAACAATCGGGGTAATACCGACTACAGCAACTTTATGATCTGTCAGCTGATCAGCATTGATCCCGCTTTTTTCTTCAGCAAATACATCTGAATTACCAATTTCCACCGCACCAGATTGAACCTGACTTAAGCCAGTTCCGCTACCGCCGCCTTGGACATTAACAAATTTTCCTGGATTTTCACTTTGGTATTCTTCCGCAACCGTTTCGACTAACGGCTGCAGTGCTGATGATCCAACTGCTGTGATTGATTCGCCACGATCGATCCATTTAGAACAGCCGGATAATAAAAGTACAGTCCCTAAGAGGGGCAGTAACCATTTTTTCATGAGGATTCTCCTTTTAATAAAATAAGCTAGTTTATTGTACCACTTCCTTTTTAAAGAGCAAGAGGTATTTTTACAACAATGGTGAGATTAGTCTCGCGATGCCTTCCTTAAACTTAATCATCAGGCCGCGCTGATCATAGCGCTCCTGCGTTAAGACTTGCGATAATTCAGAATCCTTGAAAAACGCATTCCGGACCTCAGCGGCGATTTGACTATCGTAAATAACCGTGTTCACTTCAAAATCCAGCTGGAATGAACGAACATCAATATTGGCCGAACCAACGGAAGCAATTCCTTCATCCACAATCACCGTTTTCGCGTGAATAAAGCCATTCTCATAGGTTTCAATTATCGCACCATATTCCAGTAATTCAGCTGCAAATGAATAGGTAGCCCAATAAACCAGTATATGATCCGGCTTATTAGGAATCTGAATACGCACCTTCACCCCGGAAAGCAACGCCAATTTCAGCGCTTCATGGATTGAGTCATCCGGGATATAATAAGGTGTTTGAATCAAAATCTCTTTTTTAGCTAGATTAATCATTTTTAAATAGGTCATCTTAATTTGTTCATGCTCGCTGTCCGGACCACTAGTGACAATCTGCAAAGCACAGCGACCTTCAGAATCAATTTCTGGAAAATAAATCGGTTCATACAGCACTTCGTTTTTATGCTGAGAATTCCAATCCATCAAAAACCGGTTCTGCAGTGAATAAACGATATCACCATGGACACGAAGATGGTTATCTCGCCAGTAACCAAATCGATCGACCAAACCTAAATACTCATCCCCAACATTAAAGCCGCCAGTATAACCAATTTTTCCATCAATTACTACAATTTTGCGATGGTTCCGATAATTCATACGAGGATTCAAGTAAGGCACAAACAATGGAAAGAAGAATTCTACCTCGCCGCCTGCTTCCAATAACGAAGCAAAGAACTTGCGATTTACCTGAGTAGACCCCCAAGCATCCAGCAACAAACGAACTTTCACGCCCCGCTTGGCTGCATCAGTTAGCGCATCGCGCACCTCAACACCTAAAGCGTCGCTTCTGTATATATAGTACTCCATATGAATATGTAAAGCAGCCTGTTGAATATCGCTTAAGAGTGCATCGAATTTTTCTCTACCATCAGTATACAGGGTAACCTCGTTATTCGTCGTGTATAGTGAACTTTCAAACATCGTCAACATATAAATTAACTGTTTAGGATCCACTTGGTTGGTAGAAGGTTTAGGAAAAAGACCGCGAGCCAAGGCCCGCTGCTGCTGTTCAATCTCGACATTCATACCGACTTTGGTCTGCATTTTCAAGTCAAAGATACGTTCCTTTGAGATTCCTTTGCCGAGAAAAATATACATGACAAAACCAACGACTGGCAGGAAGGTTAGAATTAACAGCCATGCCCAGGTTGTCACCGTATCTTTTCGCTCACGAAAAACAATAACCAGCGATAGGATTGTATTCACGATTAGAAATATAAGGCCCATATGTCCCAACAAAAAATTCACTATTTCCCACCCCTTTCATTAAAGGATATCGAAGAAGCCCCTGAATGTAAACAGTTAAATGACCGGCTACAACTCAGTAATCAGCAAAAAAAGTGTTGCCGAAAGAACTCGTCAACACTTGCTTTGTTTTTAAATTTTTAAGAAGCGACGCATGGAGATAATTGATCCTAATGCCCCAATCAAATAACCGCCCACCGCCATTAATACATCTAACTTCCAAACAATATTGCTCGGTGTCAATAAATTCATATTAGACGTCAATAGATATGGCGCAGCTAATTCATAAATTTCCTGGTAACCATACGTCAAAATTAGAATTGGAACGATTGAACCGATTAATCCGATCCAGCCGCCTTCTAAGAAAAATGGCCAACGAATATAGCCGTTTTTAGCACCAACCAGCCGCATAATTTGGATTTCCCGTTTGCGGGAAATAATTGTAATCCGAATGGTATTGGAAATTAAGAAAATCGCCACAAAGATTAGTAAAGCAGCTGCTGCTAATCCCCAGGTTCTGACAACACCAGCCATCGTAATAATCCGATCGGCTGAACTTCCGCCATAATCGGCTCGGTTAACATTGGTCAGTTGACTTGCTTGATCAGCTACCGGCTTAATGTACTGAGAATCTGTTGCACTTACGACATAAACATCATATAGAGGGTTGTTATCTCCTTCAAACAGATCCCAAGCATCACCTAAAGTGGCTTGGATTTTTTGCAATTGATCTTCTTTGCTGGAGAATTGCACCTTTTCTACATGAGAAATATCGGCTAATTCTGTTTTTATCTCTTTTAAATCGTCTTCAGTGGTACCAATATCCACGAAAACAGTCACATCGACGTTGCCTTCAACGTCTTGTGCTAATTTGGTTGCATTCATAATGATTGCTAAAAAGACACCAGCTAACGTCAAGGTAATGGTAACCGCACTTACAGAAGCTAAGGTCATCCACCCGTTACGTTTTAAGCTTTTCATACTTTCCAGCAAATGTCGGAAGAAATTTCTAATCATCGAATTCGTATTCCCCTCCCGCTTCGTCTCGAACAATCAAGCCGTTCTCAATTGCAATCAGACGATGACGCATCGTATCAACAATTGTTTTGTTGTGAGTTGCCATGACAATCGTTGTCCCTTGGGCATTGATGCGTTCTAACAGCTTCATAATATCCCATGAGGTTTCAGGGTCAAGGTTTCCGGTTGGTTCATCAGCAATTAATACTTTCGGTGTATTGACAATTGCTCGCGCAATCGACACCCGCTGCTGTTCCCCACCAGATAATTCACCTGGAAAAACGCGGACTTTATGCTTTAAGCCGACTAAATCTAAAACTTCCATTACCCGCTTTTTAATATCACGAGGTTTGCGCCCGATTACTTGCATCGCATAAGCGACATTTTCATAAACCGTTTTGCGGGGCAGCAATTTGAAATCCTGGAAGACCACACCGACATCCCGACGCAAATAAGGGACATCGCGATTCTTAATTTTTAATAAATTATGTCCAGCAACTTCTAATTTCTTCCCAGATGTTGCTTTTTCTTCCCGGTACATCAATTTGATAAAGGTTGATTTCCCACTCCCAGAGGGACCAACAACATAAACAAACTCCCCTTGATCAATATTGACCGTAAGGCCACGGACCGCCGTAGTCTTATTGGGATACTTTTTCACCACATCTTGCATTTCAATCATGGGTATCTCTCCATATCCTCTTAAATTCTTAGCTATTATAGCACGGAAACATTGCAACAGGCTTTCAGTAGTTTACAATTTGATTTCATTTAACTTAGTTGCTTTGACCTAAATGCCATTTAAGATAAGCGTCGATAAACGGATCGAGATCGCCGTCCATGACCGCTTGCACATTTCCAGTTTCGTAATTTGTCCGATGATCCTTGACCATAGAGTAAGGATGGAACACATACGAACGAATCTGCGAACCCCAACCGATATCCATTTGTTCCCCGCGAAGAGCTAATGCTTCCTGCTCTTTTTTATCCAATTCAATCTGATACAGCTTGGCTTTTAACATGGTCATAGCTGTTTCCCGGTTATGGAATTGGGAACGTTGGGCCTGGCTGGCTACCACTGTACCGGTTGGCAAATGGGTAATTCGTACCGCCGATGAGGTTTTGTTAATATGCTGACCGCCGGCACCGCTGGCCCGATAAACATCTACCTTTAAATCATCAGGATTGATATCCACTTCAATGGTGCCGTCTAATTCTGGCATAACTTCTGCTGAACAGAAAGAAGTATGACGACGATTAGCTGAATCAAACGGTGAAATCCGCACTAAGCGATGAACACCCTTTTCTGACTTAAGATAACCGTAAGCATTTAAGCCTTTAATCATTAAAGACACACTTTTTATCCCTGCTTCATCACCGGCCTGGTAATCCAGTGTTTCAACACTAAAGCCGTGCTGCTCTGCCCAACGCGTATACATTCTTAGCAGCATCGAACCCCAGTCCTGCGACTCAGTTCCGCCAGCACCTGGATGCAGTTCCAAAATAGCATTGTTTTTGTCATAAGGCGCATCCAGCAGCATGGATAATTCAAAGCTGGATACTTGATCCTTCAATTTTAACAAGCGACCTTCCAGCTCAGTCTGCAATTCTGGGTCATATTCTTCCTGCTGCATTTCTACCATCAAATTCAGTTCTTCAGCTTCATCTTTAATGCTGTTAAATTTGGTAAAAGTTTCTTTTTCCAAATTATTTTTATTGATCAGCTCTTGCGCTTTCTCTGAATCATCCCAAAAAGTGGGATCAGCCATTTGATGCTCGGCTTCAGCAATGTCTTCTTCCAGCCGATCTAGGTCAAAGAGACCCCCTAAAGCTGTCTACTTGTTCCTGGATTGTATCCAATAGGTTTCTGATCTCTGCATTTTCCAAAGTCATTCCTTCTTTCTTTTTGGATCAATTAACATAGAAAGACGAGACATAGCTTTTTAGCTACTATGTCCCGTCCGATAGTTAGGATTTAAAATTATTCTCCCTTACCGTGGCAGTTCTTATATTTCTTGCCGCTGCCGCATGGACATGGATCATTCCGTCCAACTTTTGTTACTTGTTTCGGCATTCTCTTCGTGCTGGTTAGGTTCTTCGGATCGCCATCGGCTTGTACCGGATGGGTTTCTGTTGGTTCAGCAACTTGTTCCCGTTGAACGTTTTGACGAATTTCCGCCTTCATGAACAGACGAGTTACTTCATACTCAATTGCTCCAACCATATCTTCAAACATAGTATAGCCTTCTGTTTGGTATTCAACCAATGGATTGTTTTGACCATAAGCCCGTAAACCAATCGATTGACGCAATTGATCCATTGCATCAATATGATCCGTCCACTTAGTATCCACTACCCGCAGAATAACAACTTTTTCAAATTCCAACAATTGCTCTGGACTATGAAGTTGTGAAGATTTTGCTTCAAAGACTTCTTTTGCTCGTTCGAACAATAAGTCTTTCATTTCTTCCGGTGTTTTATCAGCTAAATCAGCAACTGTAATTGAGTCTTCATGAACTAAAGCATTTCCAGCAAAATCGACAATGCTTTCTATGTTCCAGTTATCTTTTTCCAATTGGGTATGGCTGTCCACAACACGAGAAATCGTGCGACGTACCATGTTCAATAACTGTTGAGAAAGATCCTTTTCTTCCATAATTACATCTTGGCGTTGTTTGTAGATAACTTCCCGTTGTTCCCGCATGACATCATCGTATTGCAAGACGTTTTTACGAGTATCGTAGTTATTACCTTCCACCCGTTTTTGGGCAGACTCTACTTGTTTAGTTAACATTTTGCTTTGAATCACAGCGTCTTCTTCTTCAACCTTCATGCGATCCAAGAAAGCTTTGATTCGTTCAGAACCGAAACGTTTCATTAAATCATCTTCAAGAGACAAGTAAAATTGCGAAACCCCAGGATCTCCTTGACGACCAGAACGTCCCCGCAGCTGGTTATCGATACGACGAGATTCATGACGCTCGGTACCAATAACCGCAAGCCCGCCTAGTTCAACAACTCCTAGACCCAACTTGATATCTGTACCCCGGCCAGCCATGTTGGTTGCGATAGTTACCGCACCCTTTTGCCCAGCGTTCATGATAATTTCTGCTTCCTTAAAGTGATTTTTAGCGTTCAGCACTTCATGCGGAATTTTTTCTTGATTCAGCATATCTGACAATAATTCAGAAGTTTCAACTGCTACAGTACCTACCAAGATTGGTTGACCTTTGCGGTGACGTTCCTTAATATCTTGAACCACGGCTTTAAATTTGCTTTCCAAGGTTGGATACAGCAAATCAGCATGGTCTTCCCGAATAACTGGTTGGTTAGTTGGGATTTGAATAACTTCGATATTATAGATTTCCCGGAACTCTTCTTCTTCCGTTTTAGCTGTACCAGTCATCCCAGACAGTTTTTTGTACATCCGGAAGTAGTTCTGGAACGTAATAGTCGCCATTGTTTTTGTTTCGTCTTCAATTTCAACGCTTTCTTTAGCTTCAATCGCTTGGTGCAAGCCATCAGAATAACGGCGACCATCCATAATACGACCAGTAAATTGGTCAACGATCAATACTTTGCCTTCTTGAACCACGTAATCAATATCCCGCAGCATGATAAAGTTCGCACGCAAGGCTTGGTCGATATGGTGAGTTAAAGCGGTATTTTCTAGATCGTACAAGTTTTCCAAGCCAAAGTTGTCTTCCGCTTTTTCGATTCCTTGTTCCGTTAAACCAATTGTTTTTGATTGAACGTCAATCTTATAATCGTCATCTTCCCGTAGGCGTTTAACAAAATTATCTGTACGTGTATACAATGCAGTAGATTTCTCAGCTGCTCCCGAAATAATCAATGGTGTTCTAGCTTCATCAATTAAGATGGAATCCACTTCATCGACAATTGCATAATTCAAAGGACGTTGAACCATTTGGCTGCGATAAACCACCATGTTGTCTCGCAAGTAGTCAAAACCTAATTCATTGTTGGTACTATAAGTAATATCACAAGTATAGGCATCACGTTTTTCATCAGCTGTTTTTGAGTTGATGTTTAAACCAACGCTTAGGCCTAAGAAATTGTACAATTCACCCATCTCAGTGGAGTCACGAGTTGCCAGATATTCATTGACGGTAACTACGTGAACGCCTTCCCCAGATAAAGCATTCAAATAAACCGGCATTGTTGCGGTTAAGGTTTTACCTTCCCCGGTTTTCATTTCAGGGATGTTGCCGTCGTGTAAGACTACACCACCCATTAACTGTACATGGTAAGGATATAAACCTAATACCCGTTTTGCGGCTTCGCGAACTACAGCGAAGGCTTCTGGTAATAGTTCATCCAAGGTTTCACCGTTTTGGTAACGCGTTCTAAATTCATCTGTTTTTGCGCGAAGCTGCTCATCGGATAGTTTCTCCATATCTCCAGCATGGCTCTCGACTTGGTTTGCGATACCGTCTAAACGCTTCAGTTCTTTTTTATCGTTTTCGATCATCTTTCTCAGAAAGTTTGCCATTCGTTTTTCTTACTCCTTTGTGCTCTCTTTGATTTGTCTACAAATCTGCTAGTCTATTTTATCATTAGTCCCTTGGAAAAGAAACTTCTCCTTGGAATAAAAAGAATATCTTTACAAAAAGTAATAGCTGATTTTTCAAAAAACGGGTCTAAATAGTCAATCGCGAGCTTTTTTGACAAAAAAAGCCGGCAAGTATGTAATGAATTTTTCCAAAATAAAAAACCCTCAGCCGAGGCCAAGGGTTCGTTTTTCAATCAATCAGTTTCGATTAAACCATATTTGCCATCTTTACGACGGTAAACAATGCTGGTTCCGTTAGTTTCAGCATCTTCAAAAATGAAGAAGTTGTGTCCTAACATATTCATTTGCAATACGGCTTCTTCGCTGCCCATTGGTTTTAAAGAAAGACGTTTTGTACGCACGATTTCTAATTCTGAAGTTTCTTCTGCTTCATCCTCGTTCAACTCTACAGCAACCTCACGGGTTGGTAAAGAAGTTTCACGTGCTTTGCGGTTGATTTTTGTTTTAAATTTACGGATTTGACGTTCTAATTTATCCACAACCAAATCAATACTTGCATACAAATCTGGTGAAGTTTCTTCGGCACGCAGCACTAAGTACGGAAGCGGAATAGTTACTTCAACTTTTGCAGTTTTTTCAGTATAAACTTTTAAGTTCACATGTGCAGTTGCATCAGGCACATCTGTGAAGTAGCGTTCTAGTTTCCCCACTTTCTTCTCTACATAATCACGAATTGCTTCAGTAACTTCGATGTTTTCTCCTCGAACGTTATATCTAAACATACAAATTGCCCCTTTCGTCTACCAACTGAAGATACGGGGAAGGACCACTCTTCGCCCCCACTTCTTACCTCTATTATAACCAACTCTAATCCGTTTGCAAAGTAAATCGCTATCATTTTTTTGGTCAAAATAAGAATGTTTCACCTGGAAAAAGTGAAGCTTTCCACTGTTTTAGCGCCTTTTTCATATAAAATTTCTGACGCGTGAAACAAAGTTCGACCAGTCGTGTAAACATCGTCAATGATTAAGATGTTTTTACCTTTAATTTTACTTTCATCTTTTTTTAATACATAAGGCTGCGGCATCTTCAAACGTTCTGCTCGTGTCTTCGTTGATTGAGGCTGTCCATCTGCCTTTCTTTGCAGCAATTCTTCGTACCTGACTCCTGCCGCTTCCAGACAGCCAATAACTTGATTGAAGCCTCGCTGAGCGAATCGTTCCTCTGACAACGGAATCGGACAAACGATAAAATCGGAGTATTTCTTTAATTCCTGCTGCAGTTCGTTAGCAATCACCCTGCGCAAACGATAGTCGCCTTTAAATTTATAAGCTTCAATCCATTGCTGGAAGCCTTCATCATAGGAAAATAATGCTTTATTTTGCAGCGTATAGCCGTGGATTTGCTGCCACTGCTGACAATCTTGGCAAAGTTCTCCTATATTTTCTCTCCCGCAACCGGGGCAAGTCTTCACCTCGTTTAAATGGTGAAATTGCTGCTGGCAGCGAAAACACAAAATATTTAGCGTAATAAACCACTCAATTAAGGTCAAATTTTCAATTATATCGTTTTGACAATTACTGCATTTCATCCAGCAACCCCGCCTTCATTGCTAAGTGATTATTTTCCTTGATCTCTTTCACCGCTTGTTTGATTGTACGGGTCCATTCACTGGTTACAAAGCACACTTCGGCGTTGCGAAACGGTCCTTTTCGATCTGCTCTTCCCGCTATCTGGACTAAGGCTGCCTTATTAAAGACACGATGGGCAGCATCTAAAATCATTACTGACACCCCTTCAAAAGTAACTCCCCGCTCTAAAATAGTTGTAGTGATCAGAACTTGGTATTTGCTGTCTCGCATATTTTCTACCTTTATCAAACGTTCCTCATCATTGGCAAACACGGTAGTCATAGTAAGCTCTGGAAAGCTGGCTAGCAGTTGTTGGGCAACTACTTCTAGGAGTGGGATACTGGGACAAAACACTAACACATCATTCTTCACTAAAAGGCGCTCCAATTCCGTAATAATCGGGTTAGGCAATTTACTTTGAGACAACTTTTTCTTTAGCGATAAGTTCAGTACTACTTTAGGTACCGGCAGCGGCCGCCGATGATAACGAGCTGGCAAACGATAGCAACGCGCAACTGTTCGTTGAAGTTCTTTGGCAGGCGTCGCACTTAAATAAACGATTTTCCCTTGCGGTTGCTTGGCCCGCATAATTGCCTGTTCCAAAAAGGGATTGTTGGCGTATGGAAAGGCATCTACTTCATCTAAAATAATTAAGTCAAAGGTTTGATGATAGCGAAACAGCTGATGAATCGTACAAACAATCCATTGATTGCCTTCGTCTACCCGCTTACTGCCGTGATACAAACTGATTTTTTCCCGCTGAAAAGATTGAGTAAAACGCAAATGCAGCTCATTGCAAACATCTACTCGCGGCGAAGTTACAGCAATTCGTTTCCCTTGAGATAAGTAAGTCTGAATCAAAGGGTACAATATTTCGGTTTTTCCAGCCCCAGTGACAGCCCAGACTAAAAAGGTATCTGCTTGACTCTGGTCACTTACCAGTTGATCGGCTATTTCTTTTTGGGCATCCGATAGCCTCCCTGTCCACTGACAGGAAACGCTGCGCTTAGACAACTGAGTCAAAGGAAATGTGTATAGATGCTGATTACTGCTGATTCGACCTAAACTGATGCAAGCTGGACAGTAGTAAAAACCAGCAGGCACCTGCTCTTGGGATTTAGTGCCGCAGCGCTGACAAGTTGTGACTTTTTCTTCATTTATCATGGCTGGGACTTTTTCTGCGTAAGTTAAATCGGCTGCGGGATAAAAAACTTCCCACTCACTTTTTAACAATCGTTGACCTTCATATGCTTTCATTTTTTTCACCTCTATTAAAGATACGCAAAAAAAGTGAAGGAAATTTTATTTTCCCTCACTTTTAAACAGCCAATTTGATTTTACGAGTCGATTGAAGACGACATATTCTTTCGGAAGATTCACATGAACAACTTCGTAGCTAGCATTCAGCCAGCCATAAGCGCCTTTTTCAGGATGACGATAATCATTTGCCCACCAATCTAAATCCTCCCGTGCAGTCTTAGGCAGCCCACTGCTGGGGAACAATAATTCATCATATTGGGTAAACGTTAAGGTTACTTGCGAACCGCCATTATTTTTTAAGTACTGGGTGATTCCATCGTATTTCTTGGTTCGAGCCATTATCAATCCCTCCTTTTAGTGATCCGTTTCTTTTTTGGCACATTTCCCCTATACTATACTTTGAGGTGATAAGATGTTACAAAGTTATCGAACGATTCAACAAGACAGTATCCATGAAACCGAGATCAAAAAATCCCAGTTCATTTGTTCTTTAAAACGTGTAACCACTGAAGAAGAAGCAAAGGCTTTCATCCAAGCGGTAAAAAAAGAACACTGGAAAGCGAACCATAATTGCAGTGCCTACGTGCTGGGGGACCGCCAAGAAATCCAGCGAACTAGCGATGATGGCGAGCCTAGCGGAACAGCCGGTGTTCCCATGCTGGAAGTATTGAAGAAAAATGAATTAATCAACGTCGCAGCAGTGGTTACCCGTTACTTTGGCGGCATCAAGCTGGGTGCCGGCGGACTCATTCGCGCTTATTCCGGGGCGGTAGCTCATGCCATTCGAGAAACGGGAATCGTCGAAGGCCGTCTGCAGCAGGAAATACTAGTTGCTCTTAGCTATTCAAATTGGGGCAAAATGGAAAATTTCATCGAAAACCAGCAGATAGCCGTCAAGGATACCCAATTTACCGACCAGGTAGTTGTCACTTGTATGATTGATGAACCGAAAAAAGCCGAATTTGAAACCCAGGTAAATGATCTGTTAAGCGGTCAAGCCAGCTTTGAGACGGGTGAAGTCGCTTATTTCGAACAATTGGTAAAGGAAGCAGACTAACTGCTTCCTTTATTTTTCTAGGTAAAACTCAAAGCGGCGGCCTACATATTGAGTACGTACATACTCAAAGGGCTGTCCATCCGCTAGATACGAGATTTGCCGCAAGCGTAAAATAGCATCTCCCCGTTTCACTTCCAGATAATCCGCAATTTGTTCCGATGCTAAAATAGCAGTAACTGTTTGATTGGCACGACCAATTTCCATGCCCTTTTGTTTTAATGTATGGTAAAAGGAATCGGTAATTTCTTCTTTGCTGAAGCCTTTGACAATATCGGCTGGGATACTGGCCACTTCGAAACAGATGGGAACATTGTCCGCATAGCGAATTCGTTCCATCCGCAGAATTTGGTCGCCCTTTTTTAAACCTAAATTCTCGGCTTCGCTGGAACTAGCAGGTGAACGGAAAAATGAAATCGTCTTACTAGAAGGTGTCCGGTTTTGAGATTCCATAATATCTGTAAAACTGGTGGTTCCACTCATCTTCTCTTGCACCTTCTCATTAGCTACATAGGTGCCTGAACCAATTTTTCGTTCTAAAATCCCTTCGTCTGCCAAGGTTTGGATGGCTTGCCGCAAGGTCATCCGGCTGACGCCAAACTTCACTGACAGTTCTCGTTCAGACGGCAAACGATCTCCGACTTTCCAAACACCCTTTTCAATTTCATCTTTCAATTGATCATGTATTTGAATATAAACCGGTACTTGATTAGCCATTTCGATCGCTCCTCTTTTTTTCTCCATTATAACTGGTATATACCTAATTCACAATAAAAAAAGGTAGACCATTTGTGAAAAAAATGATCTACCTCCTTGAATACTGCTATTTCTTAAGTGTTACCTTTTCTTCTTTCAACATTTTATTAGCGGTTGCCATCATTAAACGAATCCGATTCAGCTGATTGACAATGGAAACCCCTGGATCATAGTCGATCGCTGCGATATTTGATTTTGGATATTGATGACGCAGTTCTTTGATTACACCCTTACCTACCACATGGTTCGGCAAGCATCCAAACGGCTGCATACAAACAATATTGTTTACGCCATTTTTCAACAGATCAATCATTTCACCGGTTAAGAACCAGCCTTCACCAGTGTGATTACCGATGGAAAGAATTTTGCTGGCATCTTCAGCTAATTGATAAATTGAGTGAATGCCAGTAAAACGGTCTGAACTGCGCAACGCTTTGTCCATCGGTTTTTCCACAACCTCAATCAATTTAATCACAAACTCAGCGATACTCTTGTTTTTCTTCGGCATGCCCATATTGTCGTACTTCCAAATTTGGTTGTATAGAGAATAGTTCATAAAACCGACTAAATCTGGTACAACAGCTTCGGCCCCTTCTTCTTCTAACAAGCGAACAATATCGTTGTTAGCAGTCGGTGAATATTTCACTAAGATTTCACCTACTACGCCGACTTTAGGCTTCACTTCATCAGAAATCGGCACCGTATCAAAATCTTTGATGATTTTCTTCATGTTGCGATTGAATTGGGTTAATGAACCGTTACGGACATTGCTTTCCACTTTCTTCAACCATTCTTCGTGCAAAGCATCGATTTGGCCTTTTTGTAATTCATAAGGTCGCGTACGGTAAACCACCCGTTCGAACAGATCGCCATAAAGGATCGCTACCACCGCGCGTTTGATCATTGGTAAGGTAAATTTGAATCCTGGATTCGATTCTACCCCTTTGTTACCTAATGAAACCGAAACGACCGGTACATGGCCAAAGCCAGCATCCGCTAGAGCTTTACGCAGCAATGGAATGTAGTTGGTTGCCCGACAGCCGCCACCAGTCTGACTCATCATCACACTGACATTGTTTAAGTCATATTCACCGCTTTGCAATGCTTCCACCAATTGACCGATGGAAATGATCGCTGGATAGCAGGCATCATTATTTACATATTTCAAACCGACATTTACAGCTTCCCGGTCCATTGCAGGCAAGCAGACAACGTTATAGCCAGAAGCCTCTAACGCCACATCGAATAGTCCACTTTGGTGAATCGGGCTCAACATTGGTAATAGTAAAGTATGTTTTTTACGCATATCTTTAGTAAAAGTAATTTTGGCTGGTTCTTCAAGATGCTGAACTGGTTCATAGTTTGATTTAACTCGTTCATTTACTGCTGCCTTTAAGGAACGCAGGCGAATACGGATCGCACCTAAGTTTGAGCCTTCATCGATTTTCAGTACCGTATAAATTTTCCCGTACTGATCCATAATTTCTTCTACTTGGTCAGTTGTTACTGCGTCTAAGCCGCAACCAAAGGAATTCAATTGTACCAGCTCAAGATTCTTGCTCTTAGCTACTACGCGAGCTGCTGCATACAAACGAGAATGATAGACCCATTGATTCACTACACGCAGATTGCCCACATCGCTTAGATGAGAAACACTGTCCTCCGTCAGCACATGGAAGCCTTCTTGCGTGATAACGTCAGCAATACCATGATTGATTTCAGGATCCAAATGATACGGACGTCCCGACAATACCACACCACGTTGCCCCGTTTGATTTAACATCATCAAGGTTTCTTCGCCTTTGGTACGAATGTCCTGTTTGAAAGCTTCTAATTCTTCGTAGCCATGATGCAGGGCTTCTGTAATTTCTGCTTCACTAATACCCAAATCTTTGAACGTACGACTCAACACCTTAGCAACTGATGCTTCATTAGCTAAGTTCAAGTAAGGATTACGATAGTCTACCTTGCCTTCGCGAATATCATCCACATTGTTGCGAATAACATCGGGATAACTTTGAACAATTGGGCAGTTAAAATGATTATCAGCATTTTTTGATTCTTCCCGTTCAAACACAACGCCAGGATAGAAAATCATCGGAATCCCTTCATTGATCAAAGCTTGGATATGCCCGTGAGCAATTTTAGCTGGATAACAGGCTGTGTCACTTGGAATAGTTTCCATCCCTTGTTCATATAATTCTTTGTTAGAACGTGGTGATAATTCAACTTTGAAGCCTAACTCAGTAAAGAAAGTATGCCATAACGGATAGTTTTCATACATATTCAGAACTCTTGGAATCCCAACGGTTCCTCTAGTAACATCTTTTTTACGTAGTGGACGGTACTTAAACAACCGACGATATTTATAGTCAATCAGATTCACTTTGCGGTCTTCCCGTTTGATTTTGATTCGCGCACCACGCTCACAACGGTTCCCCGTGATAAATTCGCGACCATCGGAGAAAATAGTTACCGTCATCATGCAGTTGTTCTCACACAGACCACAATGAGTGAACTCTTTTTCAGCAGTAAAACTGTTCAAGTCTGCTAGAGAGAGCGTGCTGCTTGTTTCGCCGACTTCATAGTTTTCTAACGCGATCAACGCAGCCCCATAGGCTCCCATTAATCCAGCGATTGATGGACGAACAACTTCCCGTCCAGCCACCAGTTCAAAGGCCCGCAGCACAGCTTCGTTGTAGAAGGTGCCGCCTTGGCAGACAATTTTTGCCCCCAATTCTTCTGGCCGCCGAACTTTGATTACTTTATAAATAGCATTTTTAATCACTGAGTAAGACAGACCGGCAGAGATATCTCCTACTGATGCGCCTTCTTTTTGGACTTGTTTAACCTTAGAGTTCATAAAGACGGTACAACGAGAGCCTAAATCAACAGGTCCCTGTGATTTCACCGCGGCCTGAGCAAAATCTTCTACTTTGTAGTTCAAAGATTTGGCAAAGGTCTCAATAAATGAGCCGCAGCCTGAAGAGCAAGCCTCATTCAATTGAATCGAAGACAAGGCACCATCCTTGATGGTCATGGCCTTCATATCCTGACCGCCAATATCTAAAATAAAGTCAACCCCCGGCTGGAAGTGATTGGCTGCTTTGTAATGGGCCATCGTTTCCACTTCACCAATATCCACCTTCAAGGCATTTTGGATCAGCTGTTCTCCGTAACCGGTCACCGCTGCTTTTCCGATAAAGACTCCTTCAGGCAGTTTTTGATACAAGTCTTTTAAAACAGTCATAGTGGTTTCCAATGGCTGCCCTTGGTTATTTCCGTAGAAAGAATACATTAAACGACCGCTGTCATCAATCAAGGTTACTTTTGTCGTGGTTGATCCAGCATCAATGCCTAAAAAGGCTACTCCTTGATGCTGCTGCAAATCCTTCTCTTCAGCTTGCGCCTGATTGTGACGTTCACGAAAAGCTTTTAAGTCCGCATCATCTTTAAATAAAGGCTCCAAGGTATCTGATGGTGATAAATGTCCTTCATCGGCTGAAGTTAAATGATCAATCAATGCTTCCAGGCTCGTCGCTTCAGCATCTTCTGAATAAAATGCCGCTCCCATAGCAACAAACAGCTGTGGATTCTCTGGGAAAACGACATTTTCCGGCGCGATATCCAACGTTTCGATAAATCGTTTGCGAAGTTCTGACATAAAGAATAAAGGACCGCCTAAAAAAGCGATGTTTCCTTTAATTTTCCGTCCGGCTGCTAGTCCAGCAATCGTCTGATTCACCACCGCTTGGAAAATACTCGCTGCAATGTCTTCTTTAGCTGCACCTTCATTAATTAAAGGTTGAACGTCCGTCTTAGCAAACACACCACATCGAGAAGCAATTGGGTAAAGGGTTTTATAGTTTTTAGCCAGCTCATTGACACCATTAGCATCCGTTTTCAGCAATGAGGCCATTTGGTCGATAAAAGCTCCGGTTCCGCCTGCGCAGCTTCCGTTCATCCGCTGTTCCATTGCACCTTCAAAAAAGGTGATCTTGGCATCTTCCCCGCCTAGTTCGATTGCTACATCGGTTTGCGGAATGACTTCTTCAACTGTGCGGGTACAAGCTATTACTTCCTGAACAAAAGGAATTCTCAACACATCGGCTAGACCCATTCCACCTGAACCAGTAATGTTCATCTTCAGCGGCCGTTGGTCAACAATTGGCTGTGCTTCTCTCAATATACGTTCTGTAGCAGCTTTCACATCAGAAAAATGACGTTCATATTTTGAAAACAAGCTCTGATTCTCTTCATCTAGGACGACCAATTTGACTGTAGTTGAGCCAACATCGATCCCGGCACGTAATGTCATTTTTATTTCCTACCTTCTTTATTTTACGACACATGTTGATTATCTTACATCGTGTTTGTTATACTACTCACGTATATTCTAAAAAGATTTTGATTAGAAAGCAACAGGCAAAACTTACACATTCGTGAGATAAGCAACAGTTTGCTGTCACATGTCGCTAAAAATGAAAGGAAATTCAATGGTAAAAAAATTAGATTTACGAGTAAAGCGCACTCATAAGATGATTGTTGAAGCTTTTGTCCATTTAGTTGAACAAAAAGGATACGAAAATATCACCGTCCAAGAGATCGCCGATGAAGCCATGATCAACCGAGCAACATTTTATGCTCATTTCAAGGACAAACAAGATTTATACGATTTTATCTTCCGCAATGCCGTTGAAGCCTTCGCTTCTGTACTGGACCCGGACCAAATTGTTCAAGGTAATCGTCTAAAAGTTAGACAAATCGAAATCGTCCTGACCAACATCTACAAACGGATTCAAGAAAACCGAAAATTCTTTTTGACCGTCATGGACGGATCAGCCAATGAAATGCTGCGGAAACAAATCGAAGAAATTTTAGACGAGAAGTATGCTCATATCTTCAACCGCTTAAAAATTACCGAAAATGATATCGAAGTTCCCATGGATTTTATTTTGGAGTACATGACTTCTATTTTTGTCGGCACCTTGCATTGGTGGATCACTAGCGATACGCAAATGCCAGCCGATCATTTAGCAAAATTGGTTGTTAAACTTGTCGGCAACGGCCATTTGACTATTTTAGGAATTGAAATCGAACATTAAGAAAAAAAGTGTCGAACACCCATTACGGCGTTCGACACTTTTGTTTAATGATTTTTAGCTTTCCATTTGATGGTATGCTGAGTTGGGCGCATCTTGCGCACCTTAACTCCTTTTTTATCCTTAGTATCCACTGAAACTTCCACTTGATTATCCTTAAGCAAGTCATATACACGTTCAGCTGCTTCGGTCACCATATCTTTTACTCGTTTCGCTCTTTCCATATAATCGCCTCCTATATTATCGTTCATAGAATAATTGCTCGAGATATAACTCTCTATGATTATTCTACTATAATTTTGCGATTAAAGCCTAGGAATTGGCTGAGATTTAGAAATACTAAGGAAGACTGCAGAGTCTATGGAAATCTGCAGTTAGGTGAATTGTGAAAAGCATAACTGGCAGCTAACTCCTTTTGGGGAATTCATTTTTCCAAGTACAGGAAAAATGAGTCTTATCTTCGTACGCATA
>LIDZ01014854.1_pt15 | contig 20548 bp, 11 predicted proteins | sample 644651 | NCBI WGS metagenome assembly LIDZ01 (sample SAMN03856242, study PRJNA289617) | food metagenome | isolation source: wine grapes on drying loft during traditional withering process | host: Vitis vinifera cv. Corvina | place: Italy: Gargagnago di S. Ambrogio di Valpolicella | collected 2014-01 | reverse complement strand
GGGATATCTGGCTTGCGACAACTCACTAAGCTGCTATGTGGATAAGATCAATGCTCAGGAATACATTTATCCAGATAATTATGTTAAGCTGCGCTTTCTTGAGAATCATGACCGGCCACGCGCCAAAGAACTTTTTCCGGACGAGAATGACCTGATCAACTGGACCGCTTTTATGTATTTTCAAAAGGGCATTCCTTTGATCTACGGCGGACAAGAGCTGGAGAACGAGATTTGTCCCGATCTATTCGATAAGAATACGGTCAACTGGAGTACGGGCAAAGATTTATCGTGGCTCTTTAAAGCACTGTATCCCATTAAGAAAAAAGAAATCATGGCCCAGAGCGTCTGCACTCTGCGAGCGTTAGATGAGAATGACACCATTGTTGGAACTCATACCTGGGGAGAACAAAGGTTGGTCGGAGTGTTCAGCCTGAAAGGAAAGTCGGCGGAAGTAGAAGCTGATCTTCCCGACGGTGTGTATACAAATTTGATTGATGGCAGTGAGGTTAGAGTCATACAGGGTAAATTGCTTAGCAAAGCACAACCTATCATTATTGAAATGACCTAATAAGACAGTCTATTGATCTTTACAAATGCCGTCCCGCGCCTAGGTCTTTGCTGGACGGCATTTGTATTACTTACGAAGCCAGTCACACACTTTTAGGAGGGGATCTCATGAAATCCGGTCAGCTAGGGCGGACACTTGGACAGATTAAACAGAATATGGGATTGTATGTTTTGCTATTTCCCGCTGTAGTACTTACGTTATTATTCGCGTACAAACCGATGTATGGGGTGCTCATTGCCTTTAAGAATTACAGCCCGGCGTTAGGAATCGGCGACAGCCCATGGGCAGGCTTCAAGTACTTTGAGAAGTTCTTTCATTCCTATCAATTTTCGTCAACCATTAAGAATACGCTGATCATTAGCATTTATAGCTTGATTACATTTCCGATTCCAATAGCTTTGGCGCTGACGGTCAATCAGATGAGACCCAACCGGTTTAGACGTTTTTTCCAGACCGTATCGTATATGCCGCATTTTATCTCAACGGTGGTTATGGTCGGTTTGATGATGATCTTGTTATCTCCAAGCACCGGCTTGGTTGGCAATCTATACAGTCTATTGGGAAAAGAAGCCCCGGATCTCATGGGCTCTTCCAGTCTGTTCAGCAGCGTGTATGTCTGGTCGGATGTGTGGCAGCATGTAGGCTGGGACAGCATCATCTTTATCGCCGCGCTCTCTGCGGTTGACCCCAGCTTGTACGAGGCCGCTACTGTGGATGGAGCAAGCCGGTTGCACAAAATTCGTTATATCGATATTCCTATGCTGATGCCAACCGCGATTACACTGCTTATTCTGCGGGTTGGAGGGTTGCTTGGGGTTGGCTTTGAGAAGGTGTATCTGATGCAGAATGATCTGAACAGTACCTCAAGTGAAATTCTCTCCACTTATGTATACAAAATGGGGCTGCTCAGCAGCCAATACAGCTTCTCATCTGCGATCAACCTGTTCAACACCGTGATTAACTTTATTTTATTGATTATGGTCAACCAGATATCTAAAAAACTCAGCGAAAACAGTCTGTGGTAGGAGGGAGTAAACACAATGGGAGTATTGCAACCTGTGGTTAATGAGAATGTGGGGAAAATGAAGAACAACCGTTCATCAGATTCAGTTATAGAATTTCTAATGTACGTATTTGCAGTGATTTTCCTGGTGATCCTGATGTATCCCCTGTATTTTATCATCATCGCTTCGTTCAGTGATCCTTCGTCGGTGGCGGGGGGTCAGGTATGGTTCTTTCCAAAAGGCTTCACACTCGACGGCTACAAAGAACTGCTGCGGCATGAGAATATTTGGATTGGCTACCGGAATACGATCCTCTACACCGTAGTGGGAACTGCCATCGGCTTAGTTGTAAATATTTCGGCAGCCTATGCGCTGTCAAGGAAGGATCTGGTGGGACGCAAGTATCTATCGCTGTTCTTCATCTTTACGATGTTCTTTAACGGTGGATTGATTCCTACCTTCCTAACGATCCGCGATTTCCATATGTACGATACCTTTCTGGTTATGGTGCTGCCCTTCTCAGTGGGGGTTTTTAATATCATTGTGGCCCGGACTTTTTTTCAGACGAGTATTCCCGGAGACTTGTGGGAAGCTGCGCAGATCGATGGCTGCAGCAACCTTCGTTACTTTGTGAAGGTAGTTCTGCCGCTGTCTAAGGCCATTATCGCAGTGCTGGGATTATGGATTGCTGTCGGCTACTGGAATTCGTATTTTAACGCCTTGATCTATTTAAAGAATCCCAACATGTATCCTTTACAATTAATCTTGCGCAATATTTTGATCACCAACCAGATGCAGTCTGGCATGGGAACAGGCGAAGCCGCACAAATCGCTTTGCGTCTGGCTAATATGATGCGATATTCCGTCATTATTGTGGCTACTATTCCGATCATGTGCGTCTATCCATTTGTACAAAAGTACTTTAATCAAGGGGTCATGATCGGTGCGGTGAAGGAATAATCATCGTCGCTCTCCCAACCAGAAAAGAGGTTTATCGATGGAAACTACGTTTCATGAGCTGAAGCCCATGCTGGATCATCTGAAATTCTCAGCTGAACCCTACGCTAATCCTGAGGCGGTCATTCAGGGAGACTGCTATCGGTTCACGATACTAACCCCGGAGCTAATCCGGATGGAATACAGCGAACAGGGCAGCTTCGAAGACCGGGCGACACAGACCGTGCTGAACCGCCATTTTGCGGTTCCGAAGTTCCAACTGATCGAGCATGGGAATGGACTTGAATTGATTACAGATCGTCTGCATCTGATCTATAACCTGCAGCCGTTCTCTCGCCACGGTCTTAGTGTACGGGTGAGAAATGACTCGGGGCATTTAATGAGTGTTTGGAATTATGGGGAAACGGGGCATGATCTGGGTGGTACGGCACGTACGCTGGATAATGCAGACGGAGCCATTCCTTTGGAGCATGGGTTATTGTCGCGTTCTGGGTATACAGTGGTCGACGACAGTCATTCACTTCTCTTGGAGGAGGATGGACGAGTCGAGCCACGGGCGCAGGAAGGTTTGGATCTGTATTTTTTCGGCTACGGCCATGATTATTTGAACTGCCTGAAAGATTTCTATCAATTGTGTGGGCGCACGCCACTGCTGCCCCGCTATGCGCTCGGCAACTGGTGGAGCCGGTATTACCGGTACTCTGAAGAAGAATATAAAGTGCTGATGGAGCGCTTTGAGCAGGAGCATATACCGTTTTCTGTCGCTGTCATGGATATGGACTGGCATCTTGTCGATATAGATCCGCAGTACGGCAGTGGCTGGACGGGTTATACCTGGAACAAGGAATTGTTCCCGGACCCGCAGGGATTTCTAGCCTGGCTGCATGATAAGGGGCTGCACGTAACGCTCAATGTCCATCCAGCTGATGGGGTACGGGCGTTCGAAGAGCCTTACCTGGCGATTGCGGCAGAGATGGATCTGGACCCGGCCAAAGGCGATGTTGTTGAATTCGACATTACTGATCCGAAATTTTTGCGGGCCTATTTTAAATTTCTGCATCATCCGCTGGAGGAAGAGGGGGTGGACTTCTGGTGGATCGACTGGCAGCAGGGCGGAGTTACCAAAACTCCGGGACTTGATCCGCTCTGGATGCTAAATCACTACCACTACTTGGACAGCGGACGGCGGGGGAAGCGGCGGCTTACTTTCTCGCGATACGCAGGTCTAGGTAGTCACCGCTATCCTGTGGGTTTCTCGGGAGATACCATAGTCACCTGGGAATCGCTGGACTTCCAGCCTTATTTCACTGCCAACGCTGCGAACGTGGGTTATGGCTGGTGGAGCCATGATATCGGGGGGCATATGCTGGGTTATTTAGACGACGAATTGGCGCTGCGTTGGGTGCAGTTTGGTGTATTTTCACCCATTTTACGCCTGCATAGCTCGGCAAGTCCCTTCAACAGCAAGGAACCGTGGCGATTCAATAAGATTGCCGAAGATGTGATGAAGGACTGTCTGCGCCTGCGGCACCAGTTGCTTCCGTATCTGTATACGATGAACCGCTACGCCAGCCGCGATAGCCTTCCGCTGGTCCGGCCCATGTATTATCATCACGCGGAACAGAATGAAGCTTACGAAGTGCCGAACGAATATTATTTTGGGACGGAGCTGATCACCTGTCCGATCACGCAGCCTGCTAATCCCAAGACGGGTGTCGCGGAATTCAAGGCTTGGCTGCCCGCTGGGTTATGGATTGATTTCTTTACCGGAAGAGTGTACGACGGCGGGAGAAAGCTTTCCCTCTACCGGAATCTGGAGAGTATTCCTGTGCTGGCGAAAGCGGGGGCTATCGTTCCCATGGCAGACTTGACGGAATATATAGCTTCGGCGGCAAATCCTGAACAGTTGGAGATTCGCGTATTTGCTGGAGCGAATGGCAATTTTCAGCTTTGGGAGGATGGAGGAGACACAGAGGACGACCAAGACGATCAATGGTGCAATACGGAGCTGAGTCTGGTATGGGGAGAAACGGCAATCTTTAAGATTCTTCCTGCGCGTGGAAATACAACAGTTGTGCCGAAGCGGCGGACATGGAGGTTATCTTTCGTCGGCTTTACCGATACGTTGGTTAAGGTAAGTGTTGGAGGTGCGGAAATCGCCGCCGAAACCAGCTATGATGAAACATCGCATACCCTTACAGTCATCACCCCGGAGCTCGCGGTGCAGGAATCTCTGGACGTAACGATGGCTAGTGCCCGGATTGCCGTCAATGCGGTGGAAGCGGAAATCTTCGCCCTGCTGAACCGTGCGCAGATTCATTTTCATTTGAAAGAACAAATTTACCAGCTGGTGCAGAAAATGACGACGCCTACGGCTGCGCTTGCTTCGCTTGTATCTCTGGAACTGGAGCCTTCGCTGTATGGGGCGTTGTGTGAGATACTGGCGGCAAGGATTTAAATTAGAAGCGAGAGCCCGCTACCAAAGGGGCTTTCGCTTTATTTATTTGAAAGATAAGAATTTATATGTTTTACCTGATTTCACGATTCGCTCTGAGTTCAACCGTCAAGCAAATTGTCGGCTTGGATGTTACGAGGGATTTTATTGCGCCTATAATCGATGATTTAATTTTGTCGGAATTCATAAAAGCGAGAGAATGGAATTCTTCCATTAAAATCATAATAATCGAAGTGGTTTTTTAATATCAACAAAGTGTAGGGTTGCCATTAGGAGGCTTCACTACACTTTTTTACTATTAATCCCCTGCGTGTGTAAGTACAGTTCCTCTCTACTCTAGCCATCATTTGCTGCACAATTTAATATCCTCCCATAAAAGTTAAGGATTACCCCCGTGCAACTAGAACCCGGGTCGGGTAGTATGGAATTGAACCATAAGAACCGATCAGAATATTCCAAAATAATGCGGATCAGGAAGGTGAACAGATGCTGCGAGTGCTTATAGTGGATGATGAATACGAAATCCGTGAGGGTTTGCGAAATCGCTTTCATTGGGAGGATTATGATATCACGGAAGTACTGGTGGCGGATGATGGCGATGTGGCCTTGAAGATTGCGCTTGATGCAAGGCCGGACCTCATTATTACGGATATTAAGATGAACCGGATGTCCGGGCTTGAATTCCTGAACACGCTGTCAACGCTGGAAGACTACAAGCCTGAGAAGATTATTATCAGCGGGTATGATGATTTTGAGCTGGTAAAGCAGGCGTTGAAGGTAGGCGTATGCGATTATATTCTGAAGCCGATTAATATGGATGAACTTGGCAGAATGGTAGATAAATCAGTAGAAAGTATCAATAGCAAGAAGATGGATCACCAGAATAAGCAACTCCTAACCAATCAAGTCACATTCGCTATTCCCAAAATGCGTGAAGAATTACTGAGGGAAATGATCGAGCATGTCTACGACCCTAATCGTGAGATGAGAAGATGGCACCGTCTGCATACGCTCGAATTGGAGTGGATGCTGAAGGAGTCAATGGTGCTTATTGTAGTGGAGGCAGATAATCTGAAGGCAATTGAGAATCGGAATCCGCATGAGAAAGAACTGATCCTGTTCGGGATTGGCAATGTGGTTCATCAGACGCTGGAGGAGGACTTTCCTCATCCCTCTGCTCTTTATATGGATAGCCGCAACCGCTGGATTGTCATACTCGGCAGTTCGCCTTTGCCGCAGCATATGGAGTTCGTCCATGGCCTGGCACAGCTGTTTATCCAAAGAATCAATGAGTTCGTCAAGATAACAGCCAGTGCGGGAATGTTGAGCAAGCCAGGAATCACAAGGGATTTACATGATATGTATACTGAAGCGCTGAGCGTCATGGAACAGAAGGCGGTCTACGGCGGGAACAGGCTGTTTACGGAGCAGGGGTTATATTCTGATGGCGAGGGTGAAGATTTATCACTTCAAGAGCCGGAGGAGATGCTTGATCTCGTTAAATATGGGACAGATGGAGATATTTCTAAAGCTATGGACAGATTTATTGAGATGGTCCAGTCCTGGCAGCTAACGCAGCTAAGAGATATCCAGCAGAAAATATTCGAGTGGCTATTTGAGGTGTTTCGCAGAGGTGCGGAAGGGACGGTCCTAAAGAGCTGGAGGAACAATCCGATCGCAGTCTGGGAGCTTCTGGAGCAATATGATACCCTTCAATCATTGCGAGTGCAGACGGAGGCCTTTCTTCATGAGATATCTGCTGATTTCCGCAAGCTTTCTGAAACACCCAGCCAGATCGTTAGTGAAGCTGAGAAAATATTAAACCGTGACTATGCCGAGAGCCTGACCCTGCAAAGTGTGGCTTCCGCAGTTCATGTAACTCCCGTTTGGCTCAGCAAGCTCTTCAGGAAGGAACTGAATCAAACCTTTCTTGAGTATTTGACCGAGATTCGCATTAAGAAAGCGAAAGAAATGTTGTGTGATGTGAAGTATAAAATCTATCAGATTTCCTACCAGGTTGGCTATAAGGACCCGGTACATTTCTCGAAGCTGTTCAAAAAACAGGTCGGGTGCACGCCCAAGGAGTTCAGAAGGATGCAGGGAGTTGCGGATGAATGACAAATAGCTGCTGATTCCCCGGAATCAGCAGCTATAATATCTTAAATCATTATTCAGCCACGCTGTTGCCTGCTGCTGTTAAACCCACAGTAACAATCTCGCACTTTCCCACAGGAAGAGGCTGTTCCATTGTTATATCATGAATCTTCTCTTCCATGATATTGCTGGAATACAAGTGTGCAGACTCTGTTGTATGGATACTGAGCTGGTCAGGAGAACTGGACAGATTATACCAGCGGGCCATGAGATCGCCGCTATCTTCATTTATTTTCAGATTGGAGAATGCCAGCTTGCTGCCCTCCCATTCCAGAAAATTGTGTACAGGCGGAAGCTTGCCTTCGTGTATCCCCGTTGGGAAAGTAGTGAATGGAACAGCGAAACGGTAAGCTTCGCGATAAGCATCGAATCTATGATCTCCGCCGCCATGTGGAATAATGCTCCACTCTACTTCGTTCGTCCCAAGGCACTGGGCATCTGGTGTATGGAATACCCCCCAGTCGCCCAGTTCGCCGACGGAACGAAGCAGTGTTAAGGCGATTGTGCCTTCTACATCACGTATGACTTCGTATTCATTCAGGCCTTTACCGGCAATGGTGAGTCCACGTTGACTGGAATGAACATCGACGAAGGATTGCATATGCTGGCAGTTGCTTGGATTTTCCCATTCCAGGGCAGGCACCGTCTGGCGCTCAGCTACTTCGAAGATCGAGTCGGCAAAATGTGTAGCTGCCAGAATACCGGATGGCAGCAGGACACGCAGCCGATGATCTGTGGCTGAGTTCTCCAGGCGAGTATGCACTTGGAGGGATTTGCCCTCACGCTCTAGACTGATACGTGTCACTATGACCAGGGGAACAAGCTGCTCCGAGCGGGTGGCCTTACGCTGCCGGAACTCAACCATCGTCTCTACCTCTTGGTGAAGCCGTTCACTGGCCCCGGCCGGAATCTCCAGATGGTGCAGGATTTCAAAAGTCGCGCGGTAAGGGGTGTCCTCAGCCAGGCGTATCTCAGCTTGAGTTCCTTGGGTGGTTAGCGTTACATCCCCTTCCGGTTGTTTGAAGATATATTCGTTGCCAATGTCGCCAACATCCTCGTAGTGGCCGAGATCTCGGAAGAGCTGGCCGCTGCGTTTATCCAGCAGAGTGAAGCAGCCATCTGCTTCCACAGTGACACGGAGATAGCGGTTCTCCATCGTCAAATCTCCCGTTACTAAAGAAGCAGTATGTTTCTTCTGAGCTGCAGGTGCTTCTCGTTTAGAAATCCACGCGAATGCGGCATAACCCATGGAAGGCAGTACTCCCGTCTCGAAGGTTAAGCGCAGGGCCCGGGCCATATAAGGCTGTCTAAACCGGTCGCTGGGCAGTTCGTAACCGAAGCGTACACCAAGATCCTCTACGGTTGCATCGATCCGGTCTCCTTCAGCATGGACGAGGAAGCCCTCTGCATGTGTTCTTTCCTCCACCAGCTTATGAATAGCGGTGGGATCTTCACTTTGGTCGAAGAAACGGTGGGACATTTCCACTTCAACGGTCACCACACCGCTGCCTTCATAGCCGCTTGTGTTGAGGACGACTAAGGGGACTGCGAACTCCCCGAAAGAGGCAAAAGCGGAAGTATCGATCTGGGCGCTGATAAATTTGGCGCTATCGGCAATGAGTGCCGAGCCCACCTCCATGCTCTTGGAGAAGCGGGTCTGCATCTCATGGTACACTTCATCCACGCTGCAGCCGCAAATACTGTCATGCGGGTGATTCTGCAGCAATGTCTTCCAAGCATATTGGAGCAATCCATGCGGATAGGGCTTACCTAAACGGTAGGCAAGCGCAGCCAGTGGTTCCGCTATTTTCTCCAGCAGCGTCTGATTCTTCTGGTTTAGCTGTTTAATATAAACGCGCGCCGAAGCCGTATTGACCAGCGAGTACCAGCCGTCTGTATGCTGCCCGCGCAGTTCGCCGGTGGTTAGGGTCAGATCAGCCGGAAGCTCGGCTTGGACAGCCTGTATATAATCGTCAAAGTTGGAGTGGATAAATTCGTATTCGGAATAGAGCCTGCCTGCGACGCGCAAGGCCTCGGCCAGATTGGTCTGTACAGGCTGGTGGTCACAGCCATTCATCAGCAGCAAATGCCGGGTGGAGGCATATTGCATGGCACGTGACAACCGGTGATCCCAGTAAAGCTTAGCCTTCCCGGGTTCTACGGGAATCTCCATACCGTTGTTATACCAGTTGGCGAACAGAATGCCGAGAACACTTGAACCTGCGCGGCCTGGCCCATATTGCCGAAGGAATCGGGGAAGTAGCCGAGCTTGGAGACGGGACCGAACTTGCGAGCGTCCCGGTGACCGATTTGCAGATTGCGGATATTCGCTTCGCTGCTGGTCAGAAATTCATCCTGCAGAATGTACCAGGGCCCGAGGGACAGTTTGCCCTCATCGCATAACTGCTGGATTTGCCCGCGTTTCTCAGGATAGATCTGTAGATAATCCTCTACGATAATGGTCTGCCCATCAAGATAAAAGCTTTTAAAGCCAGGGTCGGAGTGAAAGGTGTCGATCAAAGTATCTATCGTGTCAATCAGCTTCACATGGTGAGCTTCGTAAGGCATGTACCATTCTCTATCCCAGTGTGTGTGGGAAATGACATGCACAACCGTTTTACCAGATCCGGTCAATGAAATTCCTCTTTTCCATAAAATGATAAGTGCTACGGCATTATTGTAGATAAATGTATCCTTTCTCACAATGAGTGGATCGCAAACTATAACGGGGATTGTTGGTCGATCTGTACGAAAGGGGGAAATTGAACGATGAACCGCTTCTCTATGCGCCTGGGCTCATCTTTTCGCAACCGGATGATCCTGGTTTTTTTTATGATTATTATCGTACCGTTTCTGATTTTCGCTTACTACGCGCATATTAAATCCATTGAAGGCATCACCAACACCAATACCAAAATCTCACTTAGCTATTTGGAGCAGGCCAAAAAGAATTTTGAGATTTACCTCTATACGCTAAATGATCAGGTCAACACCTTGATCGGTAATAAAAACGTGCAGGATTTGCTGCTCGACACTCCAAGAAATTCAAATGAAGAAGAGGCATTTACGGTAAACCTGCTAACGGTCCTTTATCCGGCTGCTTCACAAATTGATGCCTTTCGAGTGAGGGTGTATCCTATGGACCCTGCCCTCTATCCTTCTTATATGAATACATTGGGAGAATCGGCAAGTATTGCCTCAGAGGCCTGGTTTCAGAAATCGAAAGCTAGCGTAAGCCCGACTTGGGAGCTGTTTATGCCGCAGAAGGGCAAATATGCCCGGCCTTTGCTCACTTACATCAAACGTTTCTCAGGGCTGTATGATCAGAAGCTGCGGGGTATTGTGGTTACAGAGGTCTCCGAGGATCATCTGCAGCGCTATTTCTCCCCCACGGAGCAATTAAGAAACCAGAAGCTGCTGCTTATGAATGAAGATGGAACCATCTATTATGATTCTTCCGCCAACGAATGGGCAGGCAGCGAGTTTCCTTCCGCCTCTTTTGTTTCACATATGCATGGGCGTCCGGAAGGCTCACAGGCAATTAAGATTAAGGGGGACACCTATCTAGCGACCTATGTCAAGCTGGACTCAGAACCCTGGTCCATTGTCAGTTTGACTTTGCTAAAGGAGCTGACAGGCACCAATGATGAAATAAACAGACTGCTGATCTTTTTCCTGGTCATTTACCTCATATGCTGCTGTGGCGTTGTGATTTATATAACCGTTTACTTCACACAGCCCATTGCCCGGTTGGTACGCCTGATGCGGAGAATGGAGGAGGGGAATTTCCATAACATGATCCTGACTTCCACCCGAAAAGACGAGGTAGGCTGGTTGTACCGGGGGGTTGGCAGCCTTGTCCAACAGATCGAAGGGCTGGTTCAGGAAGCCTGGCGTTCCGAAAGAAAGAAGAAGGCACTGGAGTTCCAGGTGCTGAGTCATCAGATTAATCCGCACTTTCTCTATAACACCCTGGAATCCATCCGTTGGAAGGCGGAGAACCACGGACGCAGCGATATTAGTGAAATGGTATCCGCTCTTGGCAATCTGTTGCGCTTAAGTCTGAACCAAGGGAAGGAAATCACCACCCTGCGGCGGGAAATTGAACAGGTCAAGGCCTATGTCCAGATTGAACAGGCGCGCATGGGCAGCGTGATCCGTATTCTCTATTCCATCGATGATGATTTATTGGAGCTTCCGTTCCTGCGGCTTCTGCTGCAGCCCCTAGTGGAGAATGCCATCCAGCATAGCGTACGGAGTGATTTCGAGAAGGGTAAAATAATTGTATCCGCCCGCAGCGAAGGTCGGGATCTGCTTATTGAGATTGCCGATAACGGAAAGGGAATCCCCCTGTCTATTATTGAGGAGCTGGAGCAGGACGATTCAGCGGAGGATATGTATGCGACAACTCGCCGGGGGGTAGGACTCCGCAATATCAATGACCGTTTGAAGCTGTATTTTGGGCTTGCCTATAAGCTGCAGATCAAGACCGGGCCCGGTGGTGGAACACGGATATTGCTGCGGCATCCGAAGGCTACCGAAGAGGAATTGTCGAGACAAAACGATAATCAATAAGCAGCTTTACTGTAATATATCTGCGAGCCGCTCCATTCAAGAGCGGCTTTTTCATGGTGATTGGAAAAAGGCGATCAGGATAGAACGGAACTACAAAGTGCAAGAATGGCTCATAGTAAGTGCTTCCGCACTCTTTTACAATTAAATTATCCAAACAGTGAAAGGGAAGTAGCTATGAAATTAACCGGAGTGTTCAGGGAATTGTTTAAGAATCGCACATTGCTGCTCATGTTCCTCCCCGTCGGGGTACTATTCTTGTTATTCAACTATCTGCCGCTGGCAGGGCTCGTAATCGCTTTCAAGAACTTCGATTTCTCCAAAGGTATTTTTGGAAGCGACTGGATGCATCCGCTGCTCAGCAACTTCGATTATTTGTTCTCGTCCTCCACAGCGTTCCGGGCGATCCGCAACACGATTCTGCTGAATGCCTTGTTTATTGTGGTAGGACTTGTGTTTGAAGTTGGTTTTGCCCTACTGCTGAATGAGATGCGGAATAAGTTCTTCAAGCGGGTGACCCAATCCTTAACCTTTCTGCCCTTCTTTATCTCCTGGATTGTGGTCGGCGTGTTCGCCTACAACCTGCTCAGCTATGAGAACGGCGCGGTGAACCGCTTCATGGAGCTTCTGCATTTGCAGCCTATCGATTTCTATAGCCGATCCGAATTATGGCCGATGATTCTGACCATTGCTGCCCGCTGGAAAGTAACAGGCTATGGCACGATTGTCTATCTGGCCGCGTTGACCTCCATCGATAATTCGTATTATGAGGCCGCTTCTATTGACGGAGCATCCAGGTGGCAGCAGGTCCGCTATATCAGCATTCCGATGCTGAGACCGACCATTATTATTCTCACCTTACTGGCTGTAGGCAGGATTATGAATGCGGATTTTGGTATGTTCTATGCCATGGTAGGGGATGCATCACTGCTCTTTCCCACCACGGATGTGATTGATACCTTCGTATACCGGAGCTTGCGTAAATCTGGCGATATCGGGATGGCTTCCGCCGCAGGCTTTCTTCAGTCCTTTATTGCTTTCTTTCTAGTGCTGGGTAGCAACTATGCGGCACGCAAAATTGATAAGGATTCAGCGATATTCTAATGGCCATGCTTGCACAACACTTTTAGGAGGTTACCCAACAAGATGCCAGTAAGAAAATTTTCCGTAAGCCAGTTTCTGATCACCTTGGTCATTGGGCTGTTCAGCCTGGCCTGCCTGTTCCCTTTCATCATGGTGATTTCAGGCTCGCTAAGCACAGAGAAGGATATTATGGAGTTTGGCTATTCGCTCTGGCCCAAGACGATTACCTTTGATTCATACCGTATTCTGCTTCTCGGCTCCAACCGAATTGCGCAGGCCTATGGTGTCAGCACCTTCGTCACTGTCGTAGGAACGGCTCTTTCATTGTTTCTTACAAGCATGGGGGCCTATGTAATGGCCCGTCGCTCTTTCAAGTACCGGAATATTTTATCTATCTTTGTCATTGTCACCATGCTCTTTAACGGCGGCTTGGTACCCTGGTATATTATCTGCGTCAGATACTTGGAGCTCAAGGACACGGTCTGGGCGCTGATTCTGCCCTCCCTGGCCAATGCTTTCAATATGTTCCTCATCCGGAACTTTATGCTCTCCATCCCGGAGGATCTGCATGAATCAGCCAAGATGGATGGCGCGGGCGAATTCCGCATTTATTCCCAGCTGATTATGCCGCTGGCTCTGCCGGTTATGGCTACTGTAGGGCTGTTCGTTGCATTGGGTTATTGGAATGACTGGTTCCTTGGCTTGATGTTCGTAGATAAGCAGGAGCATCAGCCGCTGCAATTGCTGCTGCGTACACTGATCTCCAATGTCGATTTCCTGAAGAGCTCAGGCAATGCGGCAGCAATGCAGCGGATTTCTCCACAGATCCCTTCAGAGTCCATCAAAATGGCGCTGACGGTAATTACGATTGGACCGATCATCTTTCTGTATCCGTTCGTACAGCGCTTTTTCGTTAAAGGTTTGATGGTAGGGGCAGTTAAAGGATAGCTATTCCGACTCCGGTCGTATAGTATAAATTACTTTTTACAAAGGGGAGATTTGGATGCACAAACGCATCGGAAGGTTTCAGCTATTTCTGACCACAATCCTGCTGCTGGGATTGATCGTGTCAGCATGCAGTTCAGGTAACGGGAACAACAATCAGGGGAATCAGGCGAATTCCAATGGGAGTTCAAACACAGGAACCACTACTGCTGAAGATGAAGTAACGCTCAAATTCTATTTTGGCGGGGACAAGAAGGCGGCAACGGACGAAGTATGGTCCAAGATCAGCGACTATGTGAAGTCCAAAGGCTTGAACATCAAGTTTGATGTGAATTTCATCCCGTTTGGAGATTTCAAGGAAAAGATGCTTGTTATGGCCGCGTCGGGAGACAGCTGGGATATGAACTTTGACGGAGACTGGCTCTCCTATAAGCAAATGGCTGCCAAGGGCTCCTATATGGCCTTGAATGATTTGCTTCCGCAGTATGCACCTAATCTGGAAAAGAAATATACCGAGCAAGGAAGCTTAACTGCAGCAACAGTAAATGGACAAATTGTGGGACTGCCCTGGACTATGAAGATGAATGAACGTAAGTTTGCCGGTTGGCGTTCAGATCTTGCCGAGAAGGCGGGAATTAACATTGCGCCGGATTCCATTAGAACGATTGAAGATGTCGACAACCTGCTGCGGGAACTGAAAAAGGCCTATCCGAACGAGAAGCTCAACCGCACTACGCCGCTCTCACTTTACTATATACGCGATGAATGGGTTGACCTGAACTTCCATGGTCTGGGTTTTTATTTGAGTGATCCTAAAATAACGATTCAACCTGTAGAGCAGCAGCCCTTTTTCCTTGAAGCTTCTCTCCTGGCGAAAAAATGGTATGACGACAAGCTGATCAATAGAGATGCCATGATTGACAAGGAAGGTGCAGAAGACCAGTGGCGCAACGGCAAACTGCTCTTTACCGTGACCTCCCATGAATGGGCGTATGCAGATCCGGGTTTCTCCGACTCTACCTATACTCAAGGTATGTCGTTGCTTTACCCCGACAAGAAGTACGTGAACCGCACAGCGCTGGCCAATGTAGTGGCGATCAACCGGAATTCCAAACATCCGGACCGGGTCCTGCGTTTCCTCGATATGGTGGAGACGGATCAAACGCTATATGATCTGCTGCAATACGGAATCGAAGGCAAAACCTATATTCTGAACGGAGAGGCTGCGGATTATCCAGAAGGTATGCAGGCTTCAACGAGCAATTATATGGAGTGGGGTGGACAATGGGCCTTCTGGAAGCCACAATTCATGCGCCCAACGGCAACCTACGGCAAGGATTTCTGGGTGAAGGAAGCTGATTTCGCCGCTGAGTCGTACAATGTGAACTCGCCGATCGATGGATTGTTCATTGCCGAAGATAATTTTAAGAATGAGCTTGCCAAACGTGATCAGGCTACGGATGAGATCAGCAGACCAATTGAATTTGGTATGGTGAAGGACGTCAACAAAGCAGTGGCGGATTATATTGAAACCCAAAAGAAGAATGGATTGGATAAAGTCATTTCGGAAACACAGAAACAAGTAGACGCTTATCTGGCCGCCAAAAAATAAGACATGCGGCAAAAGGGAAGCCGCCTTTCAAGGCTGGACTTCCCTTTTGCTGATGAACGAGCATGGATGTATGACCTATAAAACATAGGAGGTGCGTTTGTGAAAACAAATCAAAGTTGGCTAAAGCTTCGGGTGCAGCTATCACGGATTTTGGCAGTCTTGCTGCTGGTATCCGTTATCCAGGTTCCGCTGAATTCTGCGAATGCCGCAGCCGATAGCGTATATGTCAGTCTGGGGGAAACGCCAGTTCAGGAGGGGATTACCCCCAGGGCGGGCGACAATCCCTCCGGTCTGCAGACTGGCACAGTAACTGGCAGCACTTATTGGGAGACGGGGAAGGACGCGGGAACCAGCTACATTTATCTGGATGTAGACAATGCTTATCTGTATGACAGCAATGACTACGATGTGGATGTAACCATTGCCTATTATGATGAAGGCAATGGCAAGTTCGTCCTGCAGTACGATGCCCAGTCCGCCGCATTCAAGGATATCCCCCTGTTCCAGTATGGGAATTCCATGACCTGGCAGACCCACACCTTCAGCTTGAAAGATGCCAGGTTCGCAGATCGAACCAACGGTGCGGATATTAGAATCAGTGTGGAGGGTGGTGGCATTGATGCCGCAGCCAATGTGGACCTGAAGGTTGCAGCCGTCACGGTTAAGAAAATTATGAAAGCGGATTCAGCTGAGCAGGAGCCCAAAGTCTATTCTACGATTTATCCTACACAGGATATTGTCATTGCCGATGGGTGCGTGAAGGATTTCGGTGCGGCTGGAGACGGAATAGCTGATGATACCCAAGCTTTCCAGAACGCCCTGAACGCAGCGGGCAATCGCGGAGGTGGGGTCGTCTTTGCACCCGAAGGGCGTTATAAGCTTTCCGGTAATCTTACAATTCCGACCGGAGTCACGCTGCGCGGGGATTGGGTGAACCCGGATACAGTGAACAAGGAAGTGAAGGGAACTATTCTGGAAGCCTACGGAGGCAAGGGAGATCCCACTGCGCCAAGCTTCATTCAGCTATCCCCTTCCAGCGGGGTCACTAATCTGTCAGTGTGGTACCCGGAGCAATCGGCGAGTGCACCGTTTGAGTATCCGTGGACGTTCGAACAGCTATCGGGAGATAGCGCTACGATTAAGAATGTTACCTTGGTCAACTCGTATAATGGCATCAAAATCGGACCGGTATGGAATGAACTGCATTATGTAAGAGATGTTTACGGAACCGTATTGAACACTGGAATATTCCTTGATTATACGACGGATATCGGCCGCCTTGAGCGCATCAGCCTGTCACCCGATTACTGGGTCGGCTCCGGTCTTGAAAGCGCTCCGCAGCGGGAATCATTAACCGTTTACCTGACAAGCCATGCGGAAGGTATTGTGATGGGCCGTTCGGACTGGGAATACATGTCGGATATCTATTTATCGGGCTTTAAGACAGGAATGCGCGTGACGACCAGAACTGGCAGTTTGGAAACAGCCAATGCACAGCTCTATAAAATAAAGATTGAGCATTGCCAGGTAGCGCTTAAGATCGAAGGGGTTAACGATTACGGTCTGCTGGTTTCGGACAGCAGTTTCAAAGCGGAGGTGGGAGAAGAGCCTGTAGCCATCTATGCTACGCAGGGCTTTGGTTCCATCGTCCAATTTAACCAAGTAACCGTGGGCGGCAATCCGCATAATGCTGTAGTAAATGAAGGAGCAGGTGTGATGTCCTTTGAGAACAGCAGCTTTGAGAGCTGGAACGATCAGCTTGGCGGGTACGCCATTGTGGCCAAAGGCGGTTCGCTCATTCTGGGCCAATCCACCTTTGCCAAGCCGCAGGGGCATGTGCTGCTGCAAGGAGCAGTCGCAGAGGTGAATGCGATTAATTCCGGCTATCAAGGAGATCTTCAGGTCAAGGATGAAAGTGACGGCGCACAATTAAATATCCATCAGGACAGCAGATATATGCTGGATTCGTTGCCAGTTGTATCCTCGCTTGATATTGCCCAGCAGCCGAAGCCAGCAGCCGAAACCTTGTATAATGTGGCTGCACAGCCTTACGGAGCGGATACAAATGGCCAGATCGACGCTTCCTCCATTCTGGAACAGGCGCTGAATGATGCGTTGCTTGCTGGAGGCGGGACGGTTTATTTACCGGCAGGTATTTACCGTGTGGATTCTCCCATTACAGTGCCGAGCGGTGTGGAGCTGCGGGGATCATGGGATGTGCCGCATCATACCATTGGTGGTGGAACGGTACTGTTCACCAATTACGGGGAAAATGATCCGCACGGTACACCCTTGATCTCACTTGAAGCTAACGCCGGTGTCAGAGGCTTATCGGTTTATTATGATCAGCAGAACTGGAACACTGTGAAACCCTATTCCTGGACCATTCAAGGGAAGGGCCATGGCGTTTATGCAATCAATACGACACTGATTAATTCGTATCAGGGGATTGATTTCGGCAGCTATGATACCAGCGGACATTATATTGATTATGTCGCAGGTTCACCTTTGAAGGAAGGGATCTTCCTCGGAGGGGGCGCAGAAGGCGGGATGATGCGTAATGTTCAGTTTAACCCGCATTATTACGGAAGAAACAATTATCCGAACCATCCGGCAACGGACGAAGATTTCAATAAAGTATGGAGTTACCAGAAGGAGAATCTGGATGCTTTCCGCATCGGTGATGTGAAAGGCGAGACGATCTTCAATACCTTTGTCTACGGTTCTATGTATGGCATTCATTTCGAGGATCAGGACGGCCGTGGACCTGAAGCCACTGTGATCGGGCATGGAACGGATGGCAGCAAAAAAGGAGTGGTAGTTGACAGCGCGGGCCCTGCCGGACTGGCTCTGGTTAATACGGAGCTCGTCTCACTGAGCAGCTCGGATAAAGTCTATGTCGTTGTTGGCGAAGGTTTTGACTCCAAAGTCACCTTCTTTAATACCTCCATGTGGGGAGATACGACTCGTTCCTTTGATGTACACGCCGGAACGGTGCGCATCCAGCAAAGCAATTTCACGAATGTGGGCGAGCGCGGGATCAATGCGCTGGGCGGTGACATTGCCCTGTACGACTCCTATTTCCAGCAGCCGCGCACCACGCATGTCTATGCCGGCCCGGATATCGCCAAGCTGGTAATCACGAATAATCTCTTTAAAGGCGGCTTGCAGCTCGTTAACGAAGCAGTCAACAAGGTATCCGGTACCAATCTGGTTCCGGTTGCGCTTGGGTTGAAACGAAGCCCGTATCAAGCAGGGGAACCGGAGAATACCAACACTGTGCTGACCTTAACTAATGTTACGGAAGAACAGCCGCTGAGCGGACAGCTTGAGCTGCTGCAGCCCGCCGGGTATGCTAGCCAGTTGCAGCCTGTCCGGTTCAGGGATATTGCACTAGGAGATCATGTGGATATTTCTCTGCCCTTTCTGTCGAGCGATACGCTGAAGTACCGTGTGACCTTGGAGAACGGTTATACCTATACGACCTCCGTCAGACTGGCTCAATCCTTCGCTATCCAAACCGATATACAGCCACTCGTCGTTCCGCGTATTGAAATGTCGGGAGTGGATCAATATTCTAGTGTGGGCGGCCAGTGGAAGGGAACGGACGATCTCAGCGCACAGGCATCGCTGACATGGGATGCGCAGAATCTGTATGCTGCTATTACTGTTCAGGATGATACACATGCGCAGAGCTGGACTAATGGCGATATCTGGCAGGGAGACAGCCTGCAGCTGGGGATTGACCTGTCCAAGAAAGACGGCTCAGCCAGCAGGAACGTGAACGAGCTGGGTTTTGCTTTGGATAACCAAGGACATATCAGCAAATGGAGATGGAGAGCACCGGAAGGAGTGCAAGCCGGAACCTTGAATAACGTTCAGGCGGAGATTACCCGCGACGAATCCAACCATCAGACGATTTATAGACTGACGCTTCCATTTAACGAGCTTCATGGACCGAATTACACGTTCTCTCCGACGGATGCAATCGGCCTCACCTTGCTGATCAATGAGAACGATGGAGCAGGCCGATCCGGATATATGGAATACAATCAAGGCATTGGTTCAAGCAAGGATGCAACGCTCTATGGCGATTTGTTTCTGCTTGACAGCGATTATACGGTTCTGCTGGAGAAATCAGCGGCAGTGGCAGTTCGGGAAGCTGAGCTTCAACCTGATTTAACCCAGCGGGATGCAGCAGCCAATTTCGTAATCCTGCTGCCGGAAGGAACCATGAAGACAGAATTAACAGCCCGGTTAGCGGCTATTGGCAGCCCGGACGATCCCGATCCACTCCCTGATCCTAATCCTGAACCAGGAACGGATTTACCGCCTTCGGGCAATCCGACACCTGCTCCTGCCACTTCCGGAAGCGGAGCTGTAATCTCCCTGCGCACCGATGGTACTGTGGAAATCACGTCAGTACCGTTGCTGGATGCAGCGTCCCAGACCGCCAAATCAACATTGACGGTGGCAGAGCTTACCCGGGCTTTTGAACAATCTAAATCGGATAAGGATGGCATAAGAAAGGTGTCTGTTCACGTAACGGCGGCCAGCGGAGCGGCGGGTTATGGAATCGAGCTGCCGACAGTCTTTGTTGCCTCTGATGTGGCGGATAAAGCAATTGAAATTAAGCTGCCGACAGGCACTCTAAGTATGCCCGGCAACTTGTTGACGCTTCAGCGCCAGGAGCTGGGGTCTGCCGTGACCTTCAATCTCCACGCTGCGGACCGAACCAAATGGAGCAAAGAACTGCTGGATCGGATTGGCAGCCGTCCGGCTGTGGAGCTGTCCATGCTTACGGGAGATCATGTGATTGCGTGGAACAATACGGATTCTCCGCTCACGCTGGCATTGCCTTATTCTCCTTCAGCCGTCGAGCTTAATAGAGCGTCTAACCTTGGTATCTGGCATATTGTGCAGAATGCGCAAGCTTCTGCAGTTCCGGACGCGAAGTATAGAGCCGAGAGTGCAGATATCGTGTTTAAGGTTCCAGAAGCGGGCCAATATGTAGTCATTCAGGCAGAGCTGATCTTCAATGATTTGGGAGGCGTCCCTTGGGCGAAAGAGGCCATAGAGCAACTAGCTGCCAAAGGTATCATTCAAGGGGTTTCCGAGGCAGCATTTAATCCGGGTGCAGCAATTAAAAGGGCCGACTTCGTGAAGCTGCTGGTAGATACTCTCGAATTGTCTGCACC
>LIDZ01011724.1_pt30 | contig 20615 bp, 13 predicted proteins | sample 644651 | NCBI WGS metagenome assembly LIDZ01 (sample SAMN03856242, study PRJNA289617) | food metagenome | isolation source: wine grapes on drying loft during traditional withering process | host: Vitis vinifera cv. Corvina | place: Italy: Gargagnago di S. Ambrogio di Valpolicella | collected 2014-01 | reverse complement strand
AGCACGTTGAATGCGTCTGCAGGCTCGACTTTAGGACGAGGGTAGAGTGCTGCGTTAATGGACAAAGTGCCGTCAAGCGCCTGTTTGATTGCCGCCGTCAATTTGTCTTTTTGGTCGGTGGTGAGGGAAGTGGTCTTCATTTTCTTTTGCTCCTTGCAAGATTGCGCGTTGTCATCTTGATGTTGTCCCACAGCGTCCAGTCGGTCTCTCCGGTAACGCGGATGAAGTGAATGGGCAGGGCGGTGGTGGAAATGAAGTGATGATTTGTCGTTGCTGGCAGGGTTTTAGTCTCGACGATATTTTTACTGGCATCCAGCAAGTCGATACGGGTTTTGCCGTTGCAGCCATAAATGTCGAATTCAATTTTCGAGCAGTCGCGTCGCAAATCCATCAGGACGACTTGGGTTCCTGGTTGGTTGGCCGGATGTTGATAGCAAATGTGAAGTACAGGCAGTTGCAACGCCGCCGCCCCGTCGGGGGGTACGTCATCGCGTATCGGGAATCCTGCCTGGCCGTTGCCCGACTCAAAAAACAGTGTGATGTAATCGGTGCTGAGCGTTCCTCCGGCCCGGATCATCGCGCCCGTGCGTGACGTGAAATCATCCGTGATCTCGTTCGGGAGCGGATCAAGGATCGCAAGCGTTCGGGTGACTGATTTGCCGCTGCCCCCAGCCGTTCGCTTTACTTCATAAAACACATTAACGGTGCTGCCGCGGCTTGGATCAATCTGCGCTGCCAACACCGGCCAATCGAGGGACTGATTATCGCTGGCGATCGTAAACGTCTGCGACGCACTGCCCTCCTGAACGGGGCCGGTCCAGTAAATCGTCACTTCGTCCAGGCGCTTGAGGGCAGCAGCGACGCCATCCACATGTACCGAAGTGCCATTGGGATTGGCCGCCGGATCGAAAATGTCGCCAGGGGCGTTCAGCACCGTCGGGATGTTAAGCAATATGCTTCCGCTGACGGTGTAAGCCGTGACCTCTGACTTCAACGTTGCCCCACCCGGTTTGTTAACGCGATAGCTTATGCTCAACGAGCCACTGGCCAGGGGCGTGAGTAGGTTTTTGTTAACCTCCATGTCTTTCCCAATCGAGGCTTCCCCATTCCCTACGGTATAGGTGTCCGAGAACACCAGCGCGTTACCGGCCTCCGTCAGCCCCTCCCAGGAGAGAAAAATCACGTCATTCTCTGCTTTACCGGCATAGGCAGGTATCCGAACCAGTACCGGATCCGAGATCACGCCAATGTCTATGTCACCGACAACGCCAGGGATCAGTGGTGCTGTCAGTTGCGCGGGCACACCGACCACAGTGATGGTGGTACGTTTCGAACCTTTGCCTTGTACCAGATAGCTGACAACAGCCCCGCCACCGGCAATGGCCACAACATCAGCGTTGGCCACGGTGAACTCCAGATTGAGTCCGCCTCCGGGGTATGTTGCTGGCCCAAGGACCTTTTCGAATGGCATACCGTCTGCAGCTCTGCCCTTCCAGTTCAGCGTTACCGAGTCCCCGGCAGCGGGAATTCCGTTGTCATGGGGGATTTCGACCTGGACATTGCCGCTGCCCAACTGATCGAGATCGATGATGCTCACCCGCGTCCCGGCTACCTTGACGGCCGGTGCTGGAGGAGCGTTGGGATCAACGATGACGTTGGTAAAAGCTGGCCTGGACACGAGCGAGTAATTGTTGACGATGTCCCTGATCTCATAACTCACCGTCACGGGGCTGCCGTCGCCCGCACCAATGAGCGTTTCTCTGGGGATAACAACGGTCTGAGGCTGATCTACCTGCGCGCCGACCAATGGAGCCTGTGTAAGCCGAACGCCGTTCCAGATGACCGTGAGTTCGTCGCCTTCGGCCATGTACAGCCATGGCGCAACAGTGACACTGACGGGGATATTCTCGTCAGTTATGTCGCCTGCAGGTGTAATACTCGCCACGGTCAGTCGGTCATTGAGGTAGGGTGTTGAAGCGTCGGTATCAGGTCCGCCGGGCACTGACAACTTTACGCGCACCGTTCGTTTGTCTGACTGTGCAGTTGAGTCGCTGAGTTGGTCAAAAATGGTGTAATAAACTTCACCACTGGGCTCGACAATGGAGACCGGATAGAGGTTGAACGCCATGAAGCTGTTCTGAAAGTGCGATTCCTCCAAGGAGAAGGTCTGTACAGTTTCGTCGTTCCAATAGAGCGTGACGAAGTCTCCCGGTTGGTAAGCCTGGATATTTAACCGAGCCTGCAAGAACACGGGCTTACTGGGGTCGTTCAAGTCATCCCAGCCTAGGCCAGGCCTCGCCGACCCGTAATCCATGACGGGGATGATCAATGGATTGAGCGCTAACGTTCCACTTGAGCGGGTTGAGACAGTGCCGTCTGGTAAAACTGCCATAAGGTAATTCCTTTCAGAGCGAACGGTGTTAGAAGCCAGACCTCTACAACAGGGCCCTACTGCGCCCTGTTGTAGAAGGGTGACTACGCGCGAGGAATAACTACGGTTCCCGAACGCGAATCTGCCGGTATTGTAGGGTTGATCGGACAAACAAAAAGGTTTCCTACTGGACCCAGTGCGATCCGGATATACTTCTGATCCGCCTCAACAGGTGTGCCAACTTTATTGGTAATGGAGTAATTCACCGTGCAGCCAGCACGGCAGATTTTTTGCAGATAGGGATTATAAGGAACAGCAAGTTCGTAATGACCCAGTAGTATTTCCTGGTCGGTGATCCTGTGGTCGATGACAACAAGTTCGGTCCCGGAGATTTCCTCAGCCGTGGGGTCAAATAGACCTTTCCGACCCACGAACCTCAAGTTGATGAGGTCATCCTTGGCAATGTTGCTCACATCCTTCAGCATAATCTGGATGGGCGTTCCGTCCAGCCCGTTCTTCGTGTTGATCACATTCTGAGCGGTATCCTCTTCGGGGAATACCGCCTTGGCTAACGAACCGTCCCCTGGCAGTAAGCCTGGCGATTGCACATCGACCGGTGTCGGTTCGGATACTGCAGTCGCTACCTGACTACTGGGGGGCAAATCACGGCTTACGATGTAGAACACATCTTTCAGTCCGGTCGAGGCTCCCACTGTCGTTGCGGGTATAGTGATTTCCGCATCTTGTTTTTCATTTGCCTGGGTAATGGGAAATGGCGTTCCAATGAGTATGCCGTTCCAACTGACTTGCACCCGATCCCCTGGTTTCCAGATAACCATCCCGTCTTTGCCGATATGGGGAACAGTGGCTACAGCATCCTTGTTGAAGTCGCCAGGCGGAATCACGTTATCACCGCCAGCGCCGCTGTCACCGACGACGACCAGCGGCACGAGGTTTTCATGCCAAGGCGTTTCCGGGTCTGGATCGGGGCCTGGGCCTGGGCTGTCGAGATTTACGTTAACGGAAGTTGGGGGAGAAGTGTTTGCAAGCACGCTCCCGCGCCATATTTCGTATGTAACTAATTTGCCGTTTCCGCTGCCTTCGGCTAGAACATCCGCATAAGGCAACTTGATCACTTTCAAAGGTGTGGATGGGGCAGGGTTTAAGTCGGCCGCCACCAACGTCACGGGCGGCATTTTCGTATTGCCCCATACGACGTAGATTCTGTCGCCTTCCGCAGCGTTCGTATAATTCGGTATTTCGACTTCCACCAGTTCAGCCGCATCTTGCTGAGTCACGACGCCGTGTGCTTCGTTGTCCGGAACCACCGGAGGCTTAAGATCAGTTGGCGCTTCAGTCAGGAGTACTTCAATAGGGACGGGGTTCGAACGTGGACTGATATTGCCGGCCTTGTCCGTGAGTCGATAAGCAAAGTAAAGGACCTTGTTGCCCAGCGGCTCGATGTCTGTGACCAAAAACTCGACATCCAAGGCTTTGCCTGCGCTTGTATCGGTCAGCGTAAAAGTGCCGGGAAGATATTTAGCGTCGTCCTCTGCTGCGGTATCGCTTAGCCACAGTTGCGCAACATCCAGGCCGGCGCTCAGATACCAGGCGGGCAGGGTGGCGGGAATGCCATCACCGACGACATCCGCCAGGGTAATGCCTGACAGTTGCTCCTGGGTGAATTCCAGCAAAGGCATATCGAGGGGGGAAGCTCCGCCCGGGGCTTCGCGATCGAAGATTACTGTTACAAGATTTCCTGACAGAGCTTGTCCGCTGGAAAGCGGGTCAAAAACGCTGTAATCGAGTGCCCATGGCGTGGTGCCCGTTGCAGGAAAATCCGCTTTAGGAATCGCCAAATCGAACACGAAGCTGCCATCATCTGACTCGGGCTGGGTAATAGGGCGTTGAGGTCCTAGTTCCGTCGCTGTTCCGTCTTCGGCCACCCGGTACAACTGAATGACGGCGCCCGCCGGAAACTCGGGAACTTTGTTCGGGATGCGAACTGGAAGATCCGCACCCAGTATCGCAAGAGGAAGAGTGCCGTCCGGAAAGACCGTGTTTGGCACTTGGAGTGGGGGGAGTAGGGTGGCAACAAGCTTGCCCACGCCGTTATCGACCGATGCGCGACCGCTTTTCTCAAAACGTTTTTTTGATTTGTAACGCCAGCGTGTCAATGACACAGGAATTTCGCGGCTGCGTGCCACCTCGGACTGGTTCCCCAACCCGTCCCGCAGTTGATACGCGAAATATTGAGGAACATCACCGTTGATGAGCAGTAGAGACTTGGGGAAGCGCGCAAAGGTAGTTTCGCTGATACTTGTGACTTCCACCGCGTTCTCGGTGACCAGCACTCCTTCCGTTTCAGAAGTGCCCAGCCATGGCGTAAGAACATCCCCGATACGCTTGCCATACCAGAGTGGCGCCCGGACTTCGAGGTAGTCGTCCGTCAAGTCGCTCTGTGCGATGCCGTCGAGTTGCTCAGGTGTGAAGCTCAAGTAGGGAAGCGGCGTTCCACCTGGAGGTTCTCGATCCAGAATCACCTCCACAGGCAAATTGGATAAGTCCTTTACGCTGCCAGAGCCTACGTAGTAATCCACGTTGAACGTTACACTTTCACCCTCGGACGGAAAAGAAGCCTTATCAATAGTCATTGAGTAGTAGAAAGCGGGGTTGCCCTGGGCGGCTTGCTTGTCGGCAGCGGTGACGGTACGGCGTGTTCCGAGCGGGGTGCCTCTCACATAGAGTTCCAGAAAATCGCCGACGAAGATGTCGTCGCTGTCGGGAATTCCCACCTCAAGGTCTGCGTCCAGAAACTCAAGCGGAATCGTATGAGTAACCGGGTCTCTATTAAAAACAGTCAGTTGCAAAAGCGCGCGTCCTGCTCGAGCTCTTGTTGATGACGGAAAGATATTGTTTCCCATGTCCAACTCCCTGTGAAGATATGGCGTAAATGCCGATAACAAGATGGTGGGTTTTTAAGAGTCTGTCTGCTGTCATAAATGACAGTGCCGTGGGCGGGCGATAAATAAATGTCAACGAAAGTACTTGGCATATCAATGTGTTGTCGGCGCCGTTGGGCGGTTAGAGCGAACTGAAATAACCATTATTTCGAATGGTTATTAAAACGGGCGTTAATACGCGTGCTAAATAATGAGTGCTGCATACACTTGGTTTACCCTTTGATAAGCGCCATGAGCACGCTCGGCAATCGCTAATCAATCAGGGGCGACTCAAGGAAACAGGGAGGTTAGTTATGACACGTCGTAAAGGATTCGGAGCTGAAGGTTGGGAATTTCCCGTTCTCATGGTGTTTGGAATGGCCGTCAGTCATTGCGCAGGCGCGGCAATTTTAGCTCCGGGCACAACGGGTATCGTCAATGCCGGGTCGCCTGTGACATTCTGGCGACTTGATAACGCGACTCTGCTCGTCAATCCGGGTGGGGCAACTCAGGGGATCAGCGCTCAGGCAGGATCAACAGTGAATCTCGACGGTGGCTCGGTTTCGGCTATTGATCCTGCCACCCAACCTAACTCTTCCGGCGTCAGCCTGATCGTCAGCAACGGCCTGATCAACGATTCAACCATTTCATCGGTCAATGCTGTTGGCCTGTCTGTCAACCGTCAGATTTCCGGTGCAGGAGGCGGGTCGACTGCCAGTGTCACTAACAGCTCGATCAGCGGCATTGGACGAGGCGTCAATGTCGTGGGCGACAGCACGGCAACGCTGATCAATACCCAAGTGACGAGCAGCGGCAGCGGGCCCGGGGGCGTCATCGCCGATGGAGTGGGGCTGACGGTTATTGGCGGATCGTTATCCCTGCAAGGGGGGGCGGCTACCGGCAGTAACCGGGGCGCGGTTCTGACGGCCGACAACGGCGGCCGAATCACCCCGTCGCTCAGCCTGGATGGCGCCACTCTCACAGGCACCTCCGGCAGCGCAATTCTGATCGGGACAGTCGTCGGCACGGTGACCAACGCCACGGTCACCGTGCAGAACGGTTCCACGCTCAATAGCGGCAATGGCGTGATTCTCGAGGTTGGGCAGGCGGCTACGGCTTCCCGGGCATCGAACGTGAACTTTGTGGCCGATGACAGCCGACTCGTCGGTGATGTCAATGTCATCCAGGGCTCGCTCGCCGACGTCACATTACGTAACAACGCTGCTTTCACCGGCGACATGACTCATATCAACAGTCTGAACATAAATGCCGCCACCATGACCGGCAACGTCATTGCCTTGCCCGGTTCGCCGACTGCGGTCGTCATGGCAAACAACTCGACATTCACAGGATCCATGTCCGACATTGCAAGTCTTGATCTGAGTGCGAGCACCGTGACCGGTAATGTAACCGAGAGCAGTGGATCAGTTGCGAGGGTGTCCATGACCAATGGTGCAAACCTTGTCGGCACATTGAGCAACCTGGGCAGCCTGAGTCTCGATGGGAGCACTATGACCGGCGACGTGGTGCAGGACGCTGTTACCCCGGTTTCCATCGCGCTCAATAACGGTTCACAACTGACCGGGACAGTGGTTCAGGGGCAACGGATGGCCGTCGACGGGGCCTCCACGTTCAACATGGTCAGCGACTCCTCAGTGGGCGAGCTGACAATGGCTGGCGGGACGGTAAACATGCGAGCGGGCGGTCAGGGTTTCCGCACGCTCAACGCCAGCAGCCTTGCGGGGAATGGCGCGTTTACGATGGGCACGGATCTGGCCGGACATCTCAGTGACCTGGTCAACGTGGTGGGGAATGCCGATGGGGCGTTTGTGCTGCGTGTGCAGAATACGGGCGTCGAACCCATCCAGGAGGATTTCGCGCAGAAGGTTGTGCACTCGGGAGGCGGTAGCGCGGCCTTTTCTGTCCTGGGCGGCCAAGTGGACGTGGGGACATTCGTGTACCGGCTCGAAAAAAGAGGCAACGAGTGGTTTCTTGCCCAGGCAACCACCGGTGGAGGCGAACCGCCGGTGGGCCCAGGCGAAGGGGACGGAGGTGAACCGCCGGTGGGTCCAGGCGAAGGGGACGGAGGTGAACCGCCGGTGGGCCCAGGCGAAGGGGGCGGAGGTGAACCGCCGGTGGGTCCAGGCGAAGGGGACGGAGGTGAACCGCCGGTGGGCCCAGGCGAAGGGGACGGAGGTGTACCGCCAGTCGGTCCTGGCGAGCCGATCATCTCGCCGTCGGCGCGCGCGGTCATCGGAGTGTTCAGTGCCGCCCCTACTGTCTGGTACGGCGAGACCGCTACGTTGCGCAGCCGCATGGGGGAACTGCGCAACGGGCGCGATCAGGGCGGCGTCTGGGCGCGAACCTATGGAAACCGATATAGGGTCTCGGCAACGGACCAGGTCAATTACACACAGACCCAGTCTGGCATTTCATTCGGCGTAGACACCCCGGTCTCTGAAGTAGACGGGCAGTGGCTGGTGGGTGTAATGGGCGGTTACAGCGAATCCGCTCTCGACTTGCAGCGAGGCAGCGATGGTCGGGTCCAGAGTTATTATCTGGGTTTGTACAGCACTTGGCTGTCGACAAGTGGTTACTACGTTGACGCGCTGATCAAAGCCAACCGCTTCCAGAACAAGGCGGATGTGCGCATGAGTGACGGTGAAAAATCGAGGGGTAATTATCAAAACTACGGCATCGGCGGTTCTGTCGAAGTGGGTAAACACATCAAGTTTGCCGAAGACTGGTTTGTCGAACCCTTCGCACAGGTCTCGGCTCTGTGGGTACAGGGAGAGGATTACGCACTTGATAACGGATTGGAGGCCCGCAGCAACAAAGCCGATTCCTTAGTTGCCAAAGCGGGCACCCACTTGGGCAAAAATATTCCGTTGAACGGGGGAGGATTCGTTCAGCCTTATCTGAAAGTCGCCGCGGCTCATGAGTTCGCACGCAACAACGAAGTCAAAGTCAATCGGACGACGTTTAGCGATGATCTGTCCGGTAGCCGCGGTGAGTTGGGCGCGGGCGTGGCGCTTCAACTCAATAATGTGTTGCAGCTCCATGCCGATGTGGACTACAGCAGGGGCGAAAACATCGAGCAACCCTGGGGTATGAATGTCGGGTTGCGCTATTCCTGGTAATGCGCCGTTTCGCGTGGTTGCGTCTCAGGCGCAGGAAACTTCTCGATTCTTCCACAATTTGTGTACCAAGATAAGTTTGTTTAGGAAATGTCCTAAATCACCGTAGGACCTTTCTTGCCGTAATTTAAGAAGTTCTCCTATCAAATGGCCTCTCTTTAAAGCCGCACATCGTTGTGCATGAGGGAGAGGAACTGTTTAATGAAATCCGAAAGAGTATTCATGCGAGCTGCACCCTGGCCCATCGCCGTTTTCCTGGGGACTGCGCTCACGTGCGAAGGGGGATGGGCCAGCTATCTTCGCCCAGGCAGTGAGGCCACAGTCAGTTACGCCGATACACCGGAAGACTGGCGGCTGAATAATGCGCAACTCGTCGTCACCCCGGGAGGTGAAACAGCAAACATTGATGCCCGCTGGAATTCCACCGTTGATATCGACGGTGGCACAGCGACAAGCCGGGGCAGCGCCGGCGTGTTACTCGAGACAAGCCGTGCCGTCATCAACAACGCAACCATTACCGCGCAGAACATCACGTCCTCAACGTCGGAAGCCAGCTTCGGGCTGCATCTGTATCGCTATGACACGGACACGGGCGGCTCAAGCGCGGTTGTCACTAACAGCATCATTTCCGGTGCCGGTCGCGGGATTAACGCATTCGACGGCGCTGAAGTTTCACTGGTGAACACAACCGTCAAAGGCAATGCTGGCGTCGACACAGTGGGGCCTATTTCCGGTGGTGTCGGTATGGTGCTGGGCGGCAGTCGCGCCACGATGTCGGGCAGCACCGTCGTAGGGGAAAACAACGGCGTGGTCATGGTATCGGGTCGAACAGGGGCTCAGTCTTCTGCCGCAAGTATGGTTGTGGCCGATGGTTCTGCGGTCGTGGGTGAGAAGGGCAGCGCCATCCTGGTCAGTGCCGGCAACGCTCCGGCTGTCGAAACCAGGATCGATGTCGCCAACGGCTCCACCCTCAAAGGTGGCAACGGGGTGATCCTCGAGGTAGAAAACGCTGCTATCGCCACATTCAACGTCAGCGCCAGTCAACTGGAAGGTGATGTTCTGGTGCAAGAGGGGTCTACCGCCAAGCTGTCGCTGGATAGCAATGCCAGTCTCACAGGCAAGGTGACTAACGCTACGAGCCTCGCTATCGATCACTCTTCTGCGTGGATCATGCAGGGCCACTCCTCAGTCAACTCGCTCTTGCTGAACGGTGGGACCGTTGATCTGCGAGGGACGACACCCGAATTCAGCCGCCTGACACTGGGCCAACTGGAAGGCAATGGCACATTTGCCATGGGCACCGATCTGGCGGCTGGCGAGAGTGATTTCCTGGAGGTGACAGGAACTGCCGTCGGTAGTTACCAGCTTTTGGTACAGAACACCGGTGTCGATCCGGTTCAGGCCAATGATACCCAGACCCTCGTGCATGTGGCAGAAGGCGATGCACAGTTTTCTCTGCTCGGCGGCAAGGTCGACTTTGGCACCTACGCCTATCAGCTTGAGCAGAACGTGGCCGAAGGCGGCACGGACTGGTCGCTGGTGAAGACCGACGAGCTCTCCGAGTCTTCACAAGCCGTGATCGGCCTGTTCAGCGCCGCGCCAACCATTTGGTATGGCGAATCAGCGACGCTGCGCACTCGCATGGGAGAATTGCGCAACGGTACCGATCAGGGCGGCGGCTGGATTCGCAGCTACGGCAATAAATTCAACATGTCTGCGGGTGGCGGCGTGGCCTATAAGCAAGTCCAGCAGGGGGTAGCGTTCGGTGCTGACGCGCCTTTACCAAGCAACGAGGGCCAATGGCTTGTGGGCCTGATGGGCGGTTACAGCAAGTCCGACCTGGACCTTCAGCAAGGCACATCCGGTACGGTTGACAGCTATTACCTCGGCGCCTACAGCACCTGGCTTGCCGATGATGGGTTCTATGTCGATGCGCTGATCAAGGCCAACCGTTTCCAGAACCATTCCGAAGTGCGCATGAGCGATGGCGAGAAAGCAAAGGGTAATTACAACACTGCAGGCGTCGGTGCCTCGGTAGAGGTCGGCAAGCACATCAAGCTCGCAGATGACTGGTTCGTCGAGCCGTTCGCTCAAGTTTCCGGACTGTTGGTCGGTGGAGAAAGTTACGATCTCGACAACGGCATGCGCGCCAGCAGCAACCGGGCCGATTCGTTGCTGGGCAAAGCCGGTACGCAAGTGGGCCGCACATTCACGCTGGACGATGGGGCATTTGTTCAGCCCTATATGAAGGTGGCCGCTGCTCACGAGTTTGTGTCGCGCAATCGCGTGAGCATCAACGAAAACCGCTTCACAAACGACCTCTCTGGCTCTCGCGTCGAGTTGGGGGCCGGCGTTGCCGCGCAAATGACCGACGTGCTGCAGTTACATGCGGATGTCGACTTTATGAAGGGCCGCAACATCGAACAACCTTGGGGCGTAAGCGTAGGCGTTCGCTATAGCTGGTAACGAAGACGCAACCATTTGCTGTCATGGAAGGGGTCTTCAAAGGCCCCTTATTTCTGAGTGTTCGCTTGGCATCCGTGACGTTAGGGGGGCCTTCCTTTGATATGACCCATTGGCAGAGGGCTTTATGGCTGATCGACAGGGTATCGCTGCGCCCGGCATGAAATCTGCTTTGCAGGTGTAAGCGCCGTAGAGGCAGGTATTGAATCCATGGTCGAGTCGCATAAGCCCCTACTCGCCGACAGAGGATTGCCGTATAACGAGCAACAATCGCGTGTTTGGCAACGAAGGACCCCCAATAAAAGCTGATGAAGACTCCTAAACGCATTGAACCCCTGATCGAAGACGGTCTGGTCGACGAGGTGCTGCGCCCGCTCATGAGCGGCAAAGAGGCAGCTGTTTATGTGGTGCGCTGTGGCAAAGAGCTGCGGTGTGCCAAGGTTTACAAGGAGGCCAATAAACGTAGTTTCCGTCAGGCGGCGGAATACCAGGAGGGCCGCAAGGTCCGCAACAGCCGCCAGGCCCGCGCCATGGCCAAGGGTTCGAAGTTCGGCCGCAAGGAAACCGAAGACGCGTGGCAGAACGCTGAAGTCGCGGCGCTGTTCCGTCTGGCAGGGGCCGGGGTGCGAGTGCCCAAGCCGTACGACTTTCTCGAGGGCGTGCTGCTCATGGAGCTTATTGCCGATGAGTACGGTGATGCCGCGCCGCGTTTGAATGATGTGACGCTTGAGCCCGATCAGGCGCGCGAGTATCACGCGTTCCTGATTCAGCAAATCGTGCTAATGCTGTGTACCGGCCTGGTGCACGGTGACCTGTCCGAGTTCAATGTGCTGCTCACGCCTACCGGGCCGGTCATTATTGACTTGCCGCAAGCGGTAGATGCTGCGGGCAACAATCATGCATTCACCATGCTGGAGCGCGACGTCGGCAACATGGCGTCCTACTTCGGCCGGTTTGCGCCCGAGCTGAAAGAAACGCGCTACGCACGGGAGATGTGGTCCCACTTCGAAGCCGGCACGTTGTCCCCTGCGACCGTGCTGACCGGGGAATTTGCAGATCCGGATGATATTGCCGACGTCGGCAGTGTCTTGCGCGAGATCGAAGCGGCGCGACTGGATGACGCAAGGCGCCAGGCCGCGCGAACGGCGGACGATGCGCCGCCGAACAAGTCAGAAGAACCGCCTCCGCCTTGGATGCAGTAGCAACCCGCCAATGAAGCGCTGGATCAGTGTCCAGCGCTTCATCTAACGATGCTCAGCCACCGCCAGGTCTGGCAGGGATTCAGTGGTAGACAGGGTCCGGATCGGGTTCGAGAGGGTTGCATCCGGCTGCTACCGTTTTGGTATACCCCACGTATGGCCTCCACGGCTCCAGATTCCACTCAGGTTTTTCCCGCGCGATGTAGAGGTGACAGGTCAACTGATTGATCATGCCCCGGTTATTCGACCAATGTTCGCTCTGTCCGAACTTCTTGACGACTTCATAAAACATGTACGCCGTTTCAGTTGCGTCGATGTAGCGGCCGCATGCACTGGGTGTCAGTGACAGCATCCATTCGTTGAATTGATAATCGCTGCTGAAGCGATACACCCATTTTCCGCTCTGAATGTACTCACTGCAGTTCTGGGCAACAGAAGGTTTAAGGGGCTGTTTCATGGCCACCTCTGCAGCTGAGAGCTGTGTGGCGGCAGCGCCGGCCAATAACGCGGCGATTAAAAGCATCCTTGTTTTCATGGGGCGTTCCTCGCCAACTAACGTTTGAACAGCAGCTTGATGAGCACATAGGCGCTCGCTATGAAGCGTTGAATAGCATCGCGCGTAGCCGGATCGAATTGCTCGATCGTTCCAGGATCGACTTCCTTGTACTTCAAGTCGTTGACCCGCAGTATTTGCGAGTAAAAGATTTGACTATTGCCGAAGCGTTTCAAGCTCCAGTTAAACAGTACGGGCCTACCCCTGTTTGCGTTCAGCCAGGTTTGATCAATAGTGAAGTTTATATAGTTGCCGTTAAACTGTTTTATAGGACTTTCAACGGTGGTCAGCCCGATGAACCGCGCCTGCGCCGAGTAGTAATCAGTCGCAAACTGAACGCGCAGGTTGTTGTTGTCCGGGCTATTGATGGTGGGCGCGGCAATGGCACCGGAATGGCCCATGACCGTCAAGGACAAGGCCAGAGACCTATGCACTTCGTTGCTGGGCGGCCGTACCACGGTGTATTTGATGGTTGCGTTGACCCCGATGCAGTCGATGACCTCGTACATGGAAATCTTGAAGACCAGCGGAATCGCAGGATTGGTCACCGTTTGGATCTCGGAGTCTATCGTGACGCTCCTGCCCACCCAAGACACACGCACCGTATCTCCATTCAGGGCACCATAGGCAGGAATCTCCACGTAACCATCGCCTTCGTAGGCGTAATAATTGATCTGCTCTCTGCCGTTCCCTGCACTTGTCGCATTTTTGAAATGGGGTTCGACAAGGTTCATCTCATTATTCTGTTGGATGTTGACGGTCCATGGATTGGAGATAACGCCATCAACGCGAGCAGTAAAGGTATGTGTGCCTTGTGCGAGCCCCGCAGCGGGTAAGTTCCATGTGCCATCGGCCTGGAGTGTGGCGGTGCCAAGAGGAACTCCATTGTCGAGAACTTGTACTGATCCTGCTGTAGGCGGAAGACGCGCCATTTTGTAAACTCCTTTTAAGTAGGGGTTGCGTGACTCCTTGTCTTGACTTCAATGTATAGATGGAGAGAGCGCGGTATGCCATGTTCTTCAAATATTGATTCGCGATAGTGTCCTGTCAGGCATATAGCGAATAACCTGCGGGCGTCGGCAATACCGAGTTGCCTGTTGGCCGTTGTGAAAGGGAATCAGGGGAGGGTGCGCATCGCGCAGGCATCGCTAGCTGAAGTTGATTACTTTCAGCTCATCCTTGCCAGGGCGGCAAGGTCGTTCTGAGCCGTTATCAGTAATTCAAATCCGCTTTTTTCAGATACATCCCGTTGGGCCCGGACGCGATGCGGTATTTCAGAACGTCACCTGCATTGATGTGCAGGCGCGTGTTGTTCTGCGCCTCAATGCCCGGCGAGCAGCCCGGCGTCTGGCCTGGCAGTACACGCAAGCGCACAGACAGGTCGCCCGCGGGCAGGTTGAAGGAGCGAGACTCTTCCTGGTACAGGCGCCCGACGAGTTGGTCCTGCATGAAGATCCCGATTTCGCAGGACGTGGAGATCTCCAGGCGCTCGCGGGAAATGATCAGCACGCCATAGTCCTGATCGGCATGAGCCCAGGATGCGCAAGCCAACAGTCCGGCGAAACCTGCAATACGAAAGGCTGACCAGTGCATGTCTGATTCTCCTGATATGACGGTTGTAGGCGCACTCTGGCGCAGAGTGCGGATGAATGCCAGCCCGGCCGATTCACCGGAAACTTGACCTTGCCCCGACGGAAAGGTCTTAGATGGCGTCATCACACGTTTTCGATGGGAAGAGGAGTCAGCAAATGCAGGTATTCAAGGTTCAAGGCATGACCTGCGCACATTGCGTGCGAGCCGTCACTGGCGCCATTCAGGGGCAAGACCCCACGGCGCAGGTGCAGGTTGATCTCGCCACAGGCGAGGTGAAAGTCCAGAGTCAGCTTGAGGCTGAGCAGATTGTGAGATTGATCGAAGAAGAAGGTTACACCACGACGCGCACATAGCAGTGCTGGGCTCTTCCCGGCTAAAGCCAGTCCTACACAACCGTCGCGCGCATTGTAGGACCGGCTTCAGCCGGGAAGACGTCGGGCATCACACTGAAAAACCAGGAGCGCATCACTCAATAGTGATACCACTTCAGCTCAAGCATCACTTCATTCACCGGCGAGGTCAGCTGGCTGAAATCCCGCTGGGCGCTGAGCCGCAGGCCGAGATTGCGCGACAGTTCCCATTGTTGATTGAGGCTGATGTTGCGCCGTACTTCGCCGTTGGTGAAGTAATCGCCTTTGCTCTCCAGACTGAAATTCCCCAGCGGGTTACGCCACAGCACGCCGGTATTGAAACCCGCCGCCGGCGAAACCAGCGCCGAGAAATCGTTGTTGTGCTCAACCCTCACGGTGCCGAGCGCGAAGCCCAGTACGTCGTCCCCCAGCTTCCACGTCCCCCCCGCGCCACCGTTGACGTGGCTCACCAGATTCTCGTCGCCGTGCTTGCCCAGCACCCGCTCAAGGCCGCCCGCCACTTGCCACGACCAGGGCTGCAATAGCTCGTTGCGCGGTGTCAGCGAACGGATGGTCGCCAGATCGAGCCGCTGGACCTGCCAATGACTGTCTTCGTATTGGCGCAACTTGAGCTGCAGGATTTCGATCTGCGCGCCGAGCGGAAAGCCATACGCGTTGTCATTCAAATCGTGATACGCCATGCGCAGGCCGTATTCGGCGAACGCCTTGTCGTCCCGGGTGCCCGCACCCAGTTGCCAGGTACGCGACTCATGACCATCTTCCGGCAGACCCGGGCGTTCAATCTCCAACGGCGGCGGCGGATTGGTGCTGATCGCACGCAGCAGGTCATAGCTGCGTTGCGCGCTCGTCGGATCACGTTCCTGGCCGTTGGCGCGATACCGCTCCAGCCTGTAGGCCGCGTCCTGAATCAACGCGCGACGTTCCTTCGGCAACGCGATGTACTCGGCGCTCTGCATTTGCTTCTGGTCCGCACTGACTTTCAAAACCCACTGCTGCTCATCGTGATTGAGCGGCTCGGCGCGGCTCAGCAGCTCGCGTTCCCTGGACGGGCGATACTCGATCTCCTCGACCAGACCCGCTTCCTTGACCGCGCGCACGGTGTCCGTGGGAATGGCCGTCAGACGAAACTGCGGCGTCAGGTCCAGGCTAGGGCGAGCCACCTGAAGCAGCTCTAGCAACCGGTATGAGCAGTTCTCGTCAAAAAAGAAATACCCGAAGCGAATCTGTTTGAGTTCCCACACGTGCTCGACCATGCGCCGGGTTTCTTTGGGCGTCAGGTTGAGGCGGTATTCCCACAAATCGCGGTTCTCCAGGCTACGGTACTCGGAGAGTTTTTCCTGATACGGCACCAGCGCGAACAGCCCCGGGTAGCCTCCTGCCAAGCCTTTCCACGCATACAGAATGCTGTTGTCGGAACCCTCGATGTAAGCGCCGAAATTAATCGCGTAGCTGAGCAAAGCGGTCTTGTTGGCCTGCACGTCCGCCTGATCGATGCGCAGCAGCGTGTGGCCGAACATGGACGACGGGCTGTTGAGGTAGGCCGCCGGGAAGATCAGCACGGTGCTGTCCGGGGCTACATCGGAAAACCATTTGTTGAATTCTTTGCAGTCAACCGCGGGCAAATCGGTCAGCTTCAATTCGTCGCGCAGAAAGCGCGTGCGGGAGGGGTAAACGCACTGCGGATGGGCGTTTTCCTGGCCTTGGGTGACAGGACGGTAGATCGCCTCAAGCGTCGCGGCCAGCTCGGCTTTGGGGTCATGGGCGCCGTTCTGGGCGAGGAAGAATTTCGGGTCGTCGACATAGCTGCGCCAGCCACCCAGCTTGCCGGCTTCATAGTGGCCGATGGATATCCAGAATCTGGAATTGGCCAGTTGCTGCAAACGATCATTGTCGACGTGAGGCGCGGCGGACAGCGGGGCGCAGACACAGAGCATCAGCCAGGCAAGGCGTTTGAGCATAGAGTGGCAACTAGTCAGAAGTGGGCAGGGCGGAGAACCTGCCTTCCGGGGAGGAAGGCAGGCAGCACGACTTTAAGCTTGGGTCGCGTATTTAGCCAGAGTCGGATCGTTCTTCAGGATGTCGATGGTGTTGGTATGAACGTCTTCAGCAGTGGCGTCGGCCTTGGTGAAGATCTGCTGATAGTGCTCGTGGGTGACTGCGGCGAAATGCGCACGGTCTTCCGGTGCAACGCCCAACACGACCGCGTACGTGGTCAGTGCTTCGCCTTGGCCCATGGCCATGTCCTTGGAAAGCTCATCCATCATGCCGTTCATGGCAATCCAGGATTTGCCGCCGTAAGTCAGCGCGCTGTTGGTGGAGCAACCGTTGGTGCCCGAGGTCATGCCGAAGGTGGCGTTGCCCGAAGTACCGTTGGTGGTGGAAGCGAGGAAGTGAGCGGGAGTACCGCGTTGACCTTCAAACAGCATGTTGCCCCAACCGCAGTCCGGACCGCCAGGCGCTTGAGCCATGGCGTTGATGGACACAGCGGCGAAGAGAGTACCAAGAAGAATCCGTTTCATAGCTTTAGTCTCTGTTGTTTCAACCAAGGGTCGGATTCCTGGCCGTAAGGGCGCCAGGGCGAACCGGTTATTTAATTGTTACCGGTCGCGCAAGTTGGAGTTTAGGCACGATATGAACGTTCCGTCAGCAATTGCAGATTGTTGCGTGTAATCCACCTCCGCCGGGTGTGTAGGCAGGTTCCTCATACGGAAAAGCGATCAGGTGGTTCATGCCTTGCCAGTGCGGTGCGGCGAGCGCCAGAATGCGCCCATCTGCCCCGCCTGATGTAAGGATGTCCGATGCCCGATTCTGTTGCTGCCAGCTTGCGACTTGCGCCCGAAGCGCTGACCCGTCCCTTTTCCGCTGAACAGTTCAGCTTCACGACAACCAACGATCTGGAACCCTTTCGCGGCGTGCTCGGCCAGGAACGAGCGGTCGAAGCCCTGCAATTTGGCGTCGCCATGCCGCGCCCCGGCTACAACGTGTTCGTCATGGGCGAGCCTGGCACCGGGCGCTTCTCTTTCGTCAAACGCTACCTCAAGGCCGAAGCCAAGCGCATGCAGACGCCGTCGGACTGGGTGTACGTCAACAATTTCGACGACGCCCGCGAGCCGCGCGCACTGGAATTGCCGCCCGGCAGCGCCAGCGCGTTCATTGCCGACATCAATGGACTGATCGACAACCTGCTGTCGACGTTTCCTGCGGTGTTCGAGCATCCGTCCTACCAGCAAAAGAAGAGCTCGATCGACCGCGCCTTCAACCAGCGCTATGACCGTGCACTCGACGTCATCGAGCGTCTTGCGCTGGAAAAGGACATCGCGCTGTACCGCGACAACACCAATATCGCCTTCACCCCGATGCTCGAAGGCAAGGCGCTGGACGAGGCCGAGTTTTCGCAATTGCCGGAAGTCGAGCGCGAGCGTTTTCACACCGATATTTCGGCGCTGGAGGAGCGCTTGAATGAAGAGCTCGCCAGCCTGCCGCAGTGGAAGCGCGAGTCCAACAACCAGATGCGTGAGCTCAATGAAGAGACCATCATCCTCGCGCTTCAGCCCCTGCTGGCACCGTTATCCGAGCAGTACGCCGAAAACGCCGCTGTGTGCGCCTACCTCCAGGCGGTGCAGGTCAACCTGCTGAAAACCGTGGTCGAGCAACTGGTCGACGACAGCAAAACCGATGCCCAGGCACGCAAGCTGCTCGAAGAGCAATACTGCCCAAGCCTGATGGTCGGCCATGCCGCCAGCGGTGGTGCGCCGGTGGTGTTCGAACCACACCCGACTTACGACAACCTCTTCGGCCGTATCGAATACAGCACCGATCAGGGCGCGCTTTACACCACCTATCGTCAGCTACGGCCCGGAGCGTTTCACCGGGCCAACGGCGGCTTTCTGGTGCTCGAAGCCGAGAAAATGCTCAGCGAGCCATTTGTGTGGGACGCCCTCAAGCGCTCCCTGCAATCGCGCAAGCTGAAGATGGAAGCACCGTTGGGTGAACTGGGTCGTCTGGCTACCGTGACCCTGACCCCGCAGACCATTCCACTGCAGGTCAAAGTCATCATCATTGGCGCACGATCGCTCTATTACACGCTGCAGGACCTCGATCCGGACTTCCAGGAGATGTTCCGGGTGCTGGTGGATTTCGACGAAGACATCCCGATGGTCGACGAGAGCCTGGAGCAATTCGCCCAGTTGCTCAAAACCCGGACCTCGGAGGAGGGCATGGCGCCACTGACGGCGGACGCGGTCGCGCGCCTTGCCACGTACAGTGCGCGTCTCGCCGAGCATCAGGGGCGCTTGTCGGCGCGCATCGGCGATCTGTTTCAACTGGTCAGCGAGGCGGACTTCATCCGCAGCGTGGCCGGTGACGAGCGCACCGACGCCGGACACATCGAGCGGGCGTTGAAGGCCAAGGCCACCCGCACCGGTCGTGTGTCCGCACGCATTCTCGACGACATGCTGGCGGGCATCATCCTGATCGACACCCATGGCGCGGCAGTCGGCAAATGCAATGGCCTGACGGTGCTGGAGGTGGGGGATTCCGCGTTCGGTGTGCCGGCGCGCATTTCAGCGACGGTCTACCCGGGCGGCAGCGGCATCGTCGACATCGAGCGTGAGGTCAACTTGGGTCAGCCGATTCACTCTAAGGGCGTAATGATCTTGACCGGTTATCTGGGCAGCCGTTATGCCCAGGAATTCCCGCTGGCCATTTCCGCGAGCATCGCGCTGGAGCAGTCATACGGCTACGTCGATGGCGACAGCGCGTCCCTCGGCGAGGTCTGCACGCTGATTTCCGCACTGTCGAAAACCCCGCTCAAGCAGTGCTTCGCCATCACCGGCTCGATCAACCAGTTCGGTGAGGTCCAGGCGGTGGGTGGCGTCAACGAGAAGATCGAGGGCTTCTTCCGACTTTGCGAAGCCCGAGGTCTTACGGGCGATCAAGGCGCCATCATTCCCCATGCCAACGTTGCCACGCTGATGCTCGACGAGCGCGTGCTGCAAGCGGTTCGCGCCGGCCAGTTCCACGTGTACGCCGTGCGTCAGGTGGATGAAGCGCTGAGCCTGTTGGTGGGCATGCCGGTCGGAGAAGCGGACGAAGACGGTCAGTTCCCCGATGATTCGGTCAATGGCAGGGTAGTGGACCGCCTGCGCGACATCGCTGAAATGCTCAGCGACGACGACCTTAAAGAGCTCGAAAAGGAGGCGCCACAATTACAGCCCGAGCTGAAAAGCTAGGCCTTTGACGTCAATGAAACGGGGCGCTTGATGGCAAAATGACCATTCGGCGCCCTTTTCGTTTTCGCGCTTTTCCAACAGGGTATTTGTTCGATATTGTCGGGTTGCAGCAGTTGTCAAAGGGACTGACGCATTTCTCTCGTTCTGCGAAGGAGATGAATACTGCAATCAATGAGGAGCTCGCCATGCCGCGCAGCCTCTGTCTTACTCGCCAATGCCTGGGTCTGGTGACCCGAATCGAATGTGTCGTTCGCCCGTTGTCAGGCGATACAGGAATGTGGACCTTGTTGTTCGCTGCCGGAATGTCTGGCGAACAGCCCTCGGCACTCAAGGCTCAGGGGCCTTTTCATGGACCGATTGCTGCCGAATCGGTGCTTGATGCCATTGCTGAAAGCCTTGTGTTGCATGGCTATGAAACGGCGGAGGAGATCCCGATCTGGAGCCTTCACCTTCAAGGGGAGCTGCGAAGGATCAACAGCGACGCTGCTCAGGCTCAGCGGACGTCTCCGGTCAACTGATCCCAGCCTCTCGACGCGTCCGCATGTGCTTTCTTCGGTCTCCAAAATGCGGATTCGTCGATCTCCTCCGGCGCCCGATCGGGCGTTATTGTTTCAACTCTTTTCGCGGTGGGTTGTGCTAATTGGCCTTCGCCCTATACTCGCGAGCTTTTCAATGATCTGTGAGCTTCAATGGAACGTTTTATCGAAAATGCCATGTACGCATCGCGCTGGTTGCTGGCGCCGATCTACTTCGGT
>LIDZ01006867.1_pt1 | contig 20616 bp, 23 predicted proteins | sample 644651 | NCBI WGS metagenome assembly LIDZ01 (sample SAMN03856242, study PRJNA289617) | food metagenome | isolation source: wine grapes on drying loft during traditional withering process | host: Vitis vinifera cv. Corvina | place: Italy: Gargagnago di S. Ambrogio di Valpolicella | collected 2014-01 | reverse complement strand
GCGCTGGGAGAAAAGCTGGAAGCGATTAACCAGATCGCGAAGGAATCAGGCGCAAACCCGGAACTGCTCAAGGCGCGCTGGCACACCCTCCTGGGGGCACATCCCGATCTCAGTGCTGTATTTCTGAAGACCGATGGGACGCCTTTTTTTGCAGAACCTCCCCAATCAGCGGCGCCGTCGCTCGCGCAGGCCACCCAGCGCGATGGCGTCTGGGAGTGGGAGAACGAAGGCCGCATGTTCAGGGCCCTGACCGCCTCGATATCGCTACCCACTGCCAGCCCACCGCTGACCGCCTGGCTTGTCCTGGATGTGACCACGCATATGCACTTCTTTGCCATGCTCGAACGCTGGTTCTGGGGCGTTCTATTGGCTAGTACCGCGTTAAGCGGGGCCCTCGGGTGGCTGGTCGCCAAGAACGGACTGCGGCCGGTGGCAAGGGTGACCCAGACCGCCGCCTCAATGTCCGCTGGCTCGCTGAAGGAACGCATTCCCTTGGGGCCGGTACCGGATGAGTTGCGTGAGCTCATCACCGCGTTCAATTCCATGCTTGGTCGCCTGGACGATTCCTTTGTGCGCCTATCGAATTTCTCTGCTGACATTGCGCACGAGCTTCGTACCCCGATCAGCAACCTGCGGACCCACACCGAGGTGATCCTGGCCAAAAAGCGTGCGCCCGAGGTGTACGAAGAGAATCTGAGCTCCAATCTGGAAGAGCTCAATCGTCTTTCGGGTATCATCGACGGCATGCTGTTCCTGGCCAAGTCTGATAACGGGCTAATTGTGCCCGAGGCTGTTGAACTGGATCTGAGAACAGTCATCAGCAAGCTGTTCGGCTATTACGAGTTTCTGGCCGAGGACAAGGGGATTCAGCTACAAGCATCAGGCAACGCCTCGATCTTCGCTGACAGCGTGATGATCGACCGTGTCGTGTCGAACCTGCTGTCCAATGCCCTGCGCTATACGCCGTCCGGAGAGACGATCAAGGTCAGCATCCACGATCACGGAGGAAGGGTAGAGCTTCGGTTGGAAAATCCTGGCCCTGAAATAGCACCGCAGCACCTGGACCGCATCTTTGACCGGTTCTACCGGGTTGATCCGGCGCGGCGCGAAGGCGCCGGGAATGCGGGGCTGGGGCTGGCGATTGCCCGGTCCTTGATGCAAGCGCATGGCGGTACTATCTCGTGTACATCCCACGAGGGCCGAACGACCTTCATCCTCACCTTCGTGCGGTCATCTGGCCCACGAACATGACATGCCGGCCTGATAGCCTGGGCACCGCTAAGCCAGGCCCCCCAGGCTTGGCGGACATGAAACCGGTTGTCACTGCGCCGGGTAGTCAGCCACCACCTCCTGCTCGCCGGTCTTTTTCAGTCCGATGATCTGATAGGCGCTTTTGTGCCCTGTTTCCATGCCCGGTGAGCCCATTGGCATGCCGGGTGCCGCCACGCCGATTAGGTCAGTCCGGCGTTCAAGCTCAGCGATCTGTTGGACCGGGACATGCCCCTCGATGAACTTGCCGTTCACTACACCGGTGTGACACGACATCAATTTCTCAGGCACACCCAGCTTGGCCTTCACCGGGCTCATGTTTTCTTCCAGATGGTCATTAACCGTGAAGCCATTGTCCCGCAGGTAAGCAATCCACTTGGAACAGCATCCGCAATTGGGGTCCCGGTAAACGTCAATCACGTGCGCAGGAGCGGCTTGTGCCACTGACGCTACAGCTAGTGCCATGGCCGCGACAGTGCGCCGTCCAGCGTCAGTAAGGCTTATGAATTTCATGTGCGGCCATCCTATAAACTGAGTGATTTGCAGCTTACCTTGCATCAATGAGATTTTGGACTGCTCAAGCGTTTGCACCAGTACCCCAACGTCATCCCACATGGTATTTGGACAGGGTTGAATCAACGCACTATGCATCGCTCGCTGCTTAATCAGTGTAAGAAATACGTTATCACCACTTTTTCTCGGCTTTTCCAAATGGTGTGCGGTATCGGTCATTGGCGTTGCCATTATGACCAAGATTTAGATTTCGATTATTTATGAGGCGCACGAGGGTTATACATGCAGCACGTGACGAAGATTGGCGCAGGCGATCCACGCAGGCTGACCGCCGTCGAATTTCAGCAATTGGCCACCGTACCCTCAGCGCTTGAGTGGTTTGCCAACCTGGACAACCCACGCACACGCCGTGCCTATCAAAATGACCTGACGGATTTCTCTTCCTTTATAGGGCTGGCCAGCGCCGATGATTTTCGCCAGGTCACCCGGTCGCACGTATTGGCCTGGCGCGCCGATCTGGAGCACCGCGGCCTGGCCGGAGCCACCATTCGCCGCAAACTGGCCGCGCTGGCCAGTCTCTTCGATCACCTCCTGGAAAACAACGCCGTGGCCGGCGGCAACCCGGTGCATGGGGTCAAACGGCCTCGGATTGAGACCAACGAAGGCAAGACCCCGGCCCTCGGTGATCACCAGGCCAAGCAGCTGCTCGAGGCTCCGGACACTGAAACGCTCAAGGGGCTGCGTGATCGGGCGATTCTGGCGGTGCTGCTCTACCACGGCCTGCGCCGCGAAGAAGCGGCACAGCTGCACACCCACGATCTGCAGGAACGACGCGGCATCAAGCACCTGCGGGTCCACGGCAAAGGCAGCAAGATCCGTTTTTTGCCCCTTCATCCTGTGGCTGCTGAGCGCATCCACGCGTACCTGGAACAAGATAACGAGCGTGCCGCGACGCCCGGTCCGCTGTTTCGCTCGCTGCGCGGCACCACCACCGGCGCCGGCATCACGGCCAACGGCATCTATACCGTTGTCGAGGCCTATGCCAAGAAGGCCGGCATCGTCGTCGAACACCTGGGCGTGCATGGCCTGCGCGCAACGGCGGCGACCAACGCCCTGGAGCACGACGCCGATATCGCCAAAGTGCAGATGTGGCTTGGGCACGCGAACATCAGCACCACCCGCCTTTACGACCGGCGCGGTCAGCGGCCGGAGGATTCACCGACCTTTAAAGTGAAGTACTGACTCGTGGCTTGATACAGCCTGAGTTCAGCGGTGGCAAGCGGTGGGATGGCTTCAAAGGTATTGGGGGACGGGAGATCTGCATGCCAAGAATTTAGCATTCAGCTTCATGCCTGGGTTGGGAAAAGACCTGGATGTTTTGACCCTGTAACTAGGTTGTGCAGAGCCACGCTTGCTTTATGAATGAGTACAGACACACCTTTCAAATCCTCCACCGTTGTAGGGACAAATGTGACTTTGAAGCTTCCTCGTGCACTCACCGAAGACAGCAAAAGATTCGCCGTCTCAGGGTCATAGTGGAGCGAGCCATGCACATATTTGTTGCGTGCCTTTGCCGCTTTATTCATGGCTGCTATTACCGCCTGGTAGTCTTTCAGTCCTGGATGTGAGTCTTTTAGAATGTCACATAGGGTTCCAAAGGCATCCTGCTTTTGCTTGAAGTTCATATGTGTAGTGATTATTTGTGGTCTAGCGTCGTCAGGGTCATTGATACCTAACAACTTTTTTATATAAAGATTCAAGCTACCTTCAAGGACCGACCAGGTAGCAGCTATGCGGCCCAGCTCAAGGAGATAGTGATCTGGCAAAGGCCAATCTTTTGGCATTTCGAGAAGTGATTTTTTTTGGCTATAGGGCATTTTGTTTTTCCGTGACTACTCGATATTGGTGTTTGGGTCAGGCCGGATGAATATTCCCAAGAAGCTCGTCACCTCTCCGAAGTCCGGCACAGTATCAAGATAACGTCCGAATGAGCTACCACCTACATTTCTGAAAAGCATGCATAGATAGGGATGGTACTTCTGGAAGAACTCGGTCAGCTTGACCAGCTCGATCCTTTCATACGTCACATGGCCTGCAATCTTGTTTCGCATGGATCGAAAGGCGGGACCGAAATCTTGATCGACAGGTAGCATGCGTTCGTATTGGGAACGTGGGTGGATCTTGGCGGAGACAGCGCCCCTGTCGATGCTCGATAGCCACTGCATGGCCTGAAGGTGAACCTGCTCGTTCAGTGCCCCATCAGTGTACGTATGCGTACCGACTTTACTTTTTTCATCACCAATTCTTTTGGCCTGCTCGCCTTTCACCCAGGCTTTTATCCTACGGCAACTTTTGATATCGGCGACTTGATGGTCCCGTGCAAACAGGGCCATATACAGTTCGTACAGATGGTGAATGAAGCTGGAGTAGGCATTGTAGGCCCGGTACGCTCGCTGATGACTATGGCCCTGCATGACAATGGACTCACCTTGCGCGACGAAGAGTTCAAAGGCGTCTTTACACCGAAGATACTCATGCCGGATAGCCATGCAATGCAATATATCGGTTTCACTGTCCATTTCTTTTCCGTTGTCCGTGGAGCTGGTGGTGGACAGGGTGACTTGTCGCCCAGAATTGTCCAGCGCGAAAGGATGTAGCTCGAAGGATGGGTAAAGTCATAGTGCTCTCTGTAAGGATTGGTGACGAATCGCTAACGGTCCTGAGAGAGTTGGTTGCGGGCCTGCTGGATAGCTTATATGCCCGCGTACCGTGATGTTTACGGGAAATTCTACCGCGCCTACGGCTTGGTGGCTGCTGCCGTCCAGCGCGACAAGTCACCCTGCCCCCACCAGCTCCAGGGAAGACTGATCACACGGCCACTGTCAGCCGATCTGCCGGGTACTGGTTCATGAACGCTGCGCTCTGCTCCGGCCGCGCGGTCAACCAGTCCATGTACGAGCCCTTCGGCAAAATCACTACCATGCGCTTTTCGTCCTGGGGCTTGTGATACGCCTTCATGAAGTCGTGATCATCCGCATTCACTGTCAGCATGGTGTAGCTGTGCAGGATCTGGTCGGTGGACGGATCGCGCCACTGCTCCCATAGGCCCGCAATACCCAGCAGCTCGCCGTCTGCACGGGCTATACGCGTGGCTATTGCCTTGCCTGATCGCCAGTCCGGCTCATAGATGGCCACCGCTGGGATAATGCAATGTTGCGCCTGACGCCATGCATGTCGGAACGACGGTTTCTCGGCCACTGTCTCTGATCGAGCATTGTAGGTGTGTTTGGCAAACTTGCTGTCCTTGCTCCAGGACGGGATCAACCCAAAGGAGCCGGTCAGCACTTCCATGGTTGCGGGAGAATCGTTTTCATCTGCCCGGCCATCTGGGCGGCGTAGGAATGGGCCGATGTAGCCAGGCCACAGATCGAGCCTGCACTGGTCGAACAGTGCGACCCCGAACACTTCAGCGACCTGGTGGGGTGACGGTGCTTCATAATGGCTACACATAATGGCTCACGGGGGCATGTGGATGTACTAATGTGAGACACCGCCCTGCCCTGCCGTTCCATTCAATCGACTGGTTAGGGAAGCCAGCAGAATTCGGAAAAAAATCGTACGCTAAGCCGATTCGGTTGCGTGGCGCTATTCCTCACGCCTTATTTTGGGCGTGCCACAATAGTGGCTATCAGTCCCCGTCCCCATGGCTCTGGATTCGCCCTTGTCTGAACTGCTCAAATTCAAAGAAAACACGCTTGTGGCCCATCCTGGTGGCGGGTTTAGCTTTGGCACAATTCCAGACATGCCGAAATTTGGTTTGCCGGGAGGGAATGTGTATCTGCGCGTAGGTGTTCACCGCCGTGCAAACAGTGGTTTTGGTGTGATTCACGTTTGGGAGGCTCATCAACCGGACTTGCTCAAGCACGGTTGTGACACCATCGACGGTGTGGCCGCGCACATCGCCAAAATGATTGTTCCAGGAGCACAAATCTACTGTGAGTTCAAAGAGCAACGTGGCGGTAATCGCATTGCAGTGCTCAGGACGTCCACGGGAACACTCATCCTTGAGCCACGCCATGAGCGTGCTACGGGGTTTGGCTATTATGTTGTGACGTGGTATCCCCAACGTCGAGCGCACGGCACCTTGGTAGGTCAGATTCCGCGACCGCCGAAACCTGATCTTGTCGCACCTGAACCGGAGCCACTGCAGAAATGAAAAAGGCGCCCTATGGGCGCCTTTTCAGTGTTCTTGAGGAGTAGTCGCAGCGATTCTTTAGCTCCGAGTCTTACGACCTTGGGTTCAGAATCCGACCGGCTATGCCCGTCGTCACTACTTCAGAGAAACCAGCTTTCTCTGCTGCCAAGAATGCGGGGGGGCCTTTGCTGGTACCCAGTCCCGACGAATGCGCAGTTGCAGTCCTCAATTCCAAGGATATACAAGTTGACACTTGTGTCAACCAAATTTGATGAATGGCCTTGAGTTTACGGGACTTCCGGTGACCCCGGATGATGATTTTTGCCAACCTGACAGGCCGAATGCTTAGCGTACGATTTCTCCGTTTTCTCTGCCGGCCCCGTTACAGCCTAATGCCAAAAACGATTAAAGGTGCCTTAGGCACCCTCTTCCTATTATTCGTAGCCAAAGAGCTGGGCACCCTGTGCCCGGCCCATTTGAGAATGAGCAAACCAGTAATTATTATTTAATAATTACCAATTAATCCAGCGTGTAACCTTGCGCTTCCAGCGCATGCTTAACTATCGCACTGACCGTCCTGAGTGCTTTTCCGGAGCGCTTATTTTCGCGCACATCGTCCTCAATTTTCTCCAGTATGCCTGGGGGCAAGCTGATCGATACGGGAACTGGCTTCCGCTTATCCGGTGCCTTTGCCAACGGGGTAGAGTCATAAGGCTTGTCAGCTAGCTCTCGGGCCAGGCGTTCAGATGCTTCCTCGCTGACCTGCTCCCTCCTATTTGCAGTCTCACTCGCCTTTTTAATTGCCATGGAACACCTCTTTCAACAGACTCTTTATCTCGTTAGCAGCTTCACGGTTTTTCCCTTCTAAAACTGACATTCCCGAAGGAATCGAGTCTTTGTATGCTTTCCGATAGAAGCCGACTGAGTCCAAAGGCTTGATCTCAGGATACTCGGAAAGAAATTCCAGGAATTCGCGCCTCTCCGTGACACGAACTGCAGGGTTTGGGGAAGCCATAGATTGATAGGCATATGCCTGCAGGTTTGGGTTTAGATCTCGGCAGCGCAAGACTTGCTCTTGCAGCTCCCCAAGGGTGTCAAGATCGAGCTGGCTGCATTGGTTTGGAGCAATGATGATGTCTGCAACTACTGCTCCGGTGATCAATTCACGCGAGTTTCTACCAGCGACGTCGACAATCACATAATCAAATTTCTCGCTCAGTGTTCGCAGCGTAACCGTGATGTTGTCGCGTTTTTCAATCAGGGTGATCTTCGGTTCCAGTTGTGCCGCTTCACGCTCTGCGTACCATTTCGAGGCGCTGCGTTGCGCATCCGCGTCTACTAAACAGACATCGTAGCCTTCCATTGCCAACCCAATGGATACGTTTACGGCAGTGGTAGTTTTGCCTACGCCGCCTTTGTTCCCGCCAACCATCACGATTGTGCCCATGTGGGCCTCCTAAATTAATTCGCAATTAATAATTCGCAAATAACAATTAATAATCAGCTCTGTGGGGCTTCTAGTCAAGACCGATCCAGCGCAGATCGGTCCATTCCCCTTCTCAACGATCTAGAACGACCCGTCGCTTGGCTTTGATACCGTCGATGTCAGTCGTTATAAGGATCAACGTGCCGGTAAAGCTGTTACCTGTGTAGAAGCGGATCCACTCAGCTGCACGTGCTGCACTGGTGGTGAATTCGTTGATGATCGTAGTAACACCCTCGTCATCAATGACCGCTCCAGTAAGCGCATAAGAGGTCATATGCCATTCCCTTAGCCCAAGATTGGACGACACAGCACCCTGCGTATCCGAGCGGACACGCAGAGGCCATTCGCTGCAGCTAAAAACAGCTTTCAGGTGATAAGGGGATGCTTACGAAGGAACGACATGAGCGACTCGGCTATGCAGGGAGCTGCAACCTCACCGGCAAACTGTTTTATCCAATAGCGATATTTAGGGTCTGCAAGGTCACGTAACAGCAAAGGACGAGCTGTGATACATTTCATGTTGAGCATGATTTTCCACCAGGTTTATTGTGTTCACGCTGGGGGTGGTTGCACCCATCCCCAGCACCTTCTTTGACTACCTTCTCCTTCTATTAGCCCGTGAATGCCAAAATCGGCACGATGTCCTGCGGCACTCGGCCTGTGAGGATTAGAAAATTTCGCCAGATCTCGTAAGGCACGTCTTGGCTCCCCTCCTTGAACTTCCTAATTCGTCTGTCTGATGCGATGCGAAGCAATCCCGCCAGCTTTTTATCCGTCGCATACGCGTCGAAATGGTCCTGAAAGTGCCGGAAATAGGACCTGACTATTTCAGCGTGAGGTGCTTCCCATCCTTCGTGCTTACGCAACAGGTGAGTACGCGGAAACAGGGCCTCGTCCAGATCCTTTGGACCAGGAATGCTTGGCGCGTGCAGGTTTGCTTCGAGCTGCTTTATCGCCTCGCGAGTAGCCATCTCGAAAATCAATCTCTGCTGTTCAGGGATACCAGGTAGCTCAATCTTCATTGTCATCCCATTAATTAATAAATCATAATTATTAATTGCTAATTAATAAAACACATTGAGGAACGTAAAGACTGGGGCCTTGCGGCCCCTTCTTCACCGTGGTGACAGTTCGATACGCTGAACGTCTGAAACACGGATGTTGACCAGGCTCAGCGTCCCTGTTGCCAACCTTTCCCAGTAGCCTTGCTGATGCACATGCATCAACGCGTAGAAAAGGTAGTCAGGTAGAACGATGTCTGTTCGGTTCACCAGGACACCTATGTGTTCAGGATTGAACACTCGCCCTGGTGCGCCGCATCGTTCTGCTGAACCCCGACGAATTATCCAAAAATGAGCCTCTGGAAAATTCGTCCGGATAGTCGCTACATCTGAAAGTCTCATCTCGTTCCTCGTAGGTGGCAACGACTAGCCCCCTCAGGTTCGAGTGGCTCTCTGCGTGCCACCAACAAAGACATAATAGGCCCATATGGGCCTAAAAACAAGAATTATTAATTACTAATTCATAATTAATATTTAAGGCAGCACGAGCGCTGGGAATTGATCACTTAGCCTTTACGACCCAGAAGTGATTTGATTTCCAGCATCCATCACTTAATCTGCCTGAGCTGTGCCAAGCAACAGGTAAAAAAGCTCGGAAGAGCTGACAATGGAGAAGTCGATAGTGTCGAAGAAATTCATAACCACGTGGTTTTACGCATCTAAGCACTCAGAAACTCAAGACGTTGGTATTTTCAGAACCAAATTCAGGAAAATCTACGATGATCGCTCTGTGGATTTCGATGAGTTTTCACAGCGCCTTGAAGAGGCATATAACAATTTTGATGAGAGAGGCTATGACGTGGTCAACGTCGTTCCAGTGGCCATGGGCTCGTCGGAGAACTGCAATCAGTCCAATGGAACTTATGTTGGAGACGTTGGCTTCTCGCTGACGCGAGGCGCAGTAATTGTTGGAAAACGCAGAGATTAAGCTAGCAATTAAACCTCTGGAATTTCAGGGTAGCCGAGGGTTTTCCTTGTCTGACCTGGGGATCCTGGCACTTGATCAGTTAGCCTTTACAACCCACAGCTGATCAAGTCGCGTCGTGTAGCTCTGGCTCATCAGCTCACGGCGCATCCCCCAATCCGGAACGACTGGTACTGATCCTGTACGCAGCGTCCCGCGTCCCCACTTGCCGTTGATCATGTCCAAAGTAGCCATCAGTCGATCTGAACTCGCCGGCTGATTGATGGTGAACAGATCGTCAGTGAATTCGCCTGGCTGGCAGATATCCATCAGCAAGACTTCTGCTTTGCTGTACCTGAAGCCTGGTCGAAAAATCCGCGAAACCGCCTCTGTCGCGAACTGGGTCATCACCCTCACATCGTTGGTGGGGTAGGGCAGCTGGACCAGAGCGCCGTTTGCATACTTGGCTTCGTCAGGATTGAACATGCCGGTGCGAATGCTCACCCGGATCTTTTTACACACCGATCCCTGGGCGCGTAATTTTTCAGAGGCACGCATCATGTAGGTGGCCACCGCCTCTTTGATCGGCCCCAGCTCGGTCAACCGCTTACCAAACATTCTGCTGCAGCAGATCTCCTGACGTGGTGGTTCGACTTCGTCCAGCTCCAGGCACGCGGTGCCCGCCAGCTCGCGTGCCGTTTTCTCGATCACAACACTGAATGTTTTGCGCAGCATCCAAGGATCGGCCATGGCCAAGTCCTTAGCCGACCGGATCTGCATGCCCTCCAGGTGCGTTTTCATCTTTCGACCTATGCCCCAGACCTCTCCGACAGAAGTATTGCGCAGCACCCAATCGCGTTTTACAGGGTCACAGATGTCAACGACCCCGCCGGTGTGCGCCTGAAGACGCTTTGCCGTGTGGTTGGCCAGCTTGGCCAGTGTCTTAGTCGGTGCAATCCCCACACCCACGGGAATGCCGGTACAGCGGTAGACCTTGGATCGAATCGATCTTCCTAACTCGGTCAAATTGCCAGGCATACCGGTCAGGTCTGCGAACGCCTCATCAATGCTGTAAACCTCAACGGCAGGTACCATGGATTCTATGATGGCCATCACGCGCTGACTCAGGTCGCCATAGAGCCCAAAATTACTACTGAACGCCTGGATGCCGTGCTGACGCAGTAAGTCCTTGATCTGAAAATAAGGCGCACCCATTTTCACATACGGTTTTGCATCGTAGCTGCGGGCAATGACACAACCATCATTTGAGCTAAGAACCACTATGGGAACCTTGGCCAGGTCCGGTCGAAACACCCGCTCACAGCTGGCATAAAACGAGTTGCAATCGACCAGGCCAAACACCGGCGTTGGCTTGTTACTCAAAGCTCGTGACGCCATGTCTCACCACGCCCCATATCGACAGTTCTTCGCCTTCCAGGATATGCCGAGGCGGATAGGCGGGGTTGGCTGACTTCAGCACGACATGGTCACCCTGCAGGATGAGGATTTTGCACAGCGGCTCGTTGTTCACGGCAGCAATGACAATGCTTCCACTGGACGGTTTTCTGGATCGATCCACGACAACGAGGCTGTCATGAAAAATCTTTGCACCCTCCATGCTGTCGCCATCGATCTTGGCCACATAGATGTGAGGCGCACGTAAATCCATCAACCGGTCGAATGAAAAGTCCTGCTCGATGTGGTCCGCAGCAGGATTAGGAAAACCGGCAGGGATTTTGAAAGTGTAGAAGGGTATGACCTTTCCGGACCCGCACAACCGACCGAGTATTTTGACGTTCATGAAGCGAACCTGGCTGGGAACAGAGTTAACTGTATGGACGTACAGTTAACGACTCACAGCCTCAACACGTCAACTCAAGCCGACCAGCAGCACAGAAAGCCATCGCTGCACGCACTGAATTCATACGCGCACTCCCCATCATGAACCATCCTCATGTTCTTTTTTTAAGGGCTCTCCGGCTTGCGGCCCCTTCGTGACCGCAGATATCTGATGTACACCGGATTGCACACCCGAGGCGCGGCCATCAGCAGGCTGACCAACGAGGGCCTGAACGGGTGGGGTAGCGGGTGAACGATCTTGCCGAAGTGGTACGGGCACAGCCTTACGGCTGGCCCTGAGAAAGCTCACAGTGGCCGGTTGCAAAACTTCGGTAAGGATGTGCGTGTAGCTGGCCACCGTTCTCACCGAAACGCCGGCGAGTGTCGCAATGGCAGAACGTACCAATGCCTTGCCCTGGTCTTGAAGCTGCCTGCACGCGGCACGGATCTTCGATTCTGTGGCTTTGTGCCGCAGCTCATTGGTGCGCTTCGCAGCCAGGCTCTGCCGCTCGGTAAGCGACAAGCTGCCATCGAGCTGCATTGCGCCTCGATGGCAACGACGATCACCGGTGTACCGATCCCACGTCCAGCGACCTACGGATTTGACCGTGGCGCGTATCGAAGACAGCGGCAGGTTTTCCGAAAAGCCCTGTTTTTGAAAGCTGTTGTGGTTGTACGCATACGCATCGAGCGAGCGCATGAAAGACTCAAACGACCCCAGCTCGCGCTCGCGATTGACGATGCTGTACGCAAAATAACGCAGCTGCTCGAATAGGATGCAGTGCCGCGAATGGCTGACCTGGTCAAGTTTGGGACCAGTGGCCCATGGCTTGACGGTCAGCTCTACCGCGCTCGCCAGTTCGCCCAGTTCATAGACGTGGCTGTGGAATTCAGTCGTCTCCCACCAGGGGTGACCAGGTGTTTTGGCCACAGGGCCACCGTGGTAGTCCACGTCCGCGTCGAGGCGAGCGGCAAACGCGGCATAGATCGCTTTCATGTACTGAATCGGCTTGGCTCGGGCGTTCTCGGTGGTGCACACGGACGGCACGGCATAGAACAATTGGGAATGGCCGCTTTTTCGGTTACGCACCATCAGGTTCGGCGCGGGCAACCCGGCATCGTCCCAGGCCAGGGCATTGGCGTGGTCCAGGTCGAACACCAGCCAGGACACCATGCCGGGGCGATTGACCTGCATATAGGGATAACGAAGCGCGTACTCACGAGGGCGAACGCGGGTCGCGGTTTTGTCATCGCTGCATCGCGCCATGTACGGCGCTTCCAGCAATAACCGATTGAGCGCGGTGCCGTCTTCGAAAAACCGCGCTGGCGGAAGGTGAGTGCTGCTGGCCAGCGGATCGGCGTTGGCCATGAGTGAGGTCGCGAGGGAAAGGCTGAGCGCATTGTCGTGGTTCATGCTTCACCGCCTTGGCCAGCAGGTTGGCCAACGGCGTGAAAGTGTTTGACACAAAGGGTCAACCGGGGGGGCAGGGTGCGGTCATCGAGAACGCACAGCCGCTGAAGAATCTTTTCCATAAGTCCACCGTTCAGCGGTGAACTGATGGCTTCACTTTTGACGACTTGCACAAAGCCGCAGTGAACGCCATAATCAGCTCACGTTATGTGTGTTGGACAGGCCTCCTTCTCTCGAAAAAAGCAAGGCCTGTTCAAGTTTTTCCAAAAAGCCCCGCCGGCAAGCGGGGCTTTTTGGTTTCTGCTATATGGCTAAATCGTTAGAAATTTTCCCGTCTACGCTCATTCGAGCATGAAAAATATGGCATCCCAGCAACGGTGGGCAGGCAAAGTGCGTGAACACTATCACCCGGATTCCCCATCCGCAATGAAAATGCCATTTTTTTAAGCTTATATTCCACCACCTTTTCAGCCTAGTGCGCATGGCCATAACCCTTGCGTAACGGGGCTTTCAACGAAATCACTGATGTAATTTATGCAACAGTAATAACTTACGTAAGTTATAGCACTTACTCGTCTTCCATAGAATCGGTTATGGGTTCGGCATTAGATGCATTCTCAAGCAGCGCAATGAGGTCAGCCTTATCAAGCTCTTGGAGGGCCATGATTCCAGCCCGAATCACATCGGATCTAGATATGCGGAAGGTCCGTGGCAAAAGAGAAATCTTATCTATCTGCCTGTTCACGTCCTTGGAGAGGGAAAAAGTAGTACGTACGAATGTAGAAGCTTTCTTACGCTTGCGCTTAGGCTCGGGCGTGGCACTAACGGGCGCTGCAGATATGAAAGCCAGCGCTGCTTCGTCGTTGGCCTCCGAAGACGGGGAGACCTGCTCAGGCTTACGAATCAAATCTTTCAATCCCATTTTGCAGCCCCCCAAAGCTCTGCTGCCAACGTCTCTATCTCTTCTTTAGCACGTGCGTCAGAGTTGCTCTCCAAGACCGAACATCCGTCTTCATCCGCATCGTCGTAGACATTGCGAGCTGTAGTAATCGCGTCAAGAGGTTGAATGCCGAAGGAGCGGCATGCTTCTTTGGCATCCAATATCCGCTGTATCTGGCTAGGAAGGGCAGGGCATTGGGTGATCACTGCACGCACGTTCAATGCTGGGTTCACTGCAGTAGCCAGTCGTGCCAGGTTATCGACCTTTGGAAGGGTCTTGAGATCTCGTCGCTTGGGCCGGAAAGGTATCAACATATGAGTTGCTACCGTCATAGCTGACCGCAGTGCCTCCGAATCAGATCCTCCAGCATCGACCACAATTTGCCTGTACCGGCCCCGAAGGTCTGTCAGCGTTTGACGAATATTGCCGTGTGCTTGCACAACAGGAATCGCAGGGAGGTCTCCCTGTGCAGAGCGTTCAGCAGCCCAGTCTGCGGTTGTGCCCTGAGGGTCGGCATCTAGAAGCAGGACGTCACCTCCGCGAGCCTGCAGCCAGACGGCAAGGTTTTGAGCCAGACAGCTTTTACCGCTGCCGCCTTTTTCACCACCTAAAAGTAAGATCATGAACTGCCCTTGATACTGATTATTGAAGTGACATAACTTACATAAGTTATGGAAAATTTGCTACGAGGAATCTACTGAGTCTCCTGGAAGGGACCCACCCCCATACAAGGAGGAGGGTTCTCACTCGGTTCAATCCACACTCATACCATCATCTTCATCCGGGGATGACAGCTCCGGTGTGCCTGCTGCGGCGGCCTGCCCCTTGGGCGTGGTCTCGGCCACTTCCCGTTCAGGCGCGACCGGCTGCGCTGACCATTCGCGGCGGTTGACCGTTTTGTCCGTGACAGTGCCGTCCTCTTCGATGACCTGCACCACGACAGGCTGGGTGCCCAGGTCTCGCAAACGTACCTGGTCGCCTTGCTTCAGATCTGCGTCGCTCATGGCCTCTTCCAGCCCTACGCCCCACACCGTGCGGGGCTTACCGCCCTCGGGCTTGAGCGTCACGAAGTAGCTCATCTGGTTGTCGTCATTGTGCTGATACGGTGCTTCCCCATGATCGATAAGCGTGCCCTCGATGACTTTGCTCCTAGACGGAGCTGTCTGGCCCGTAGCTGCTTGAGGTGAAGGAAACAGACGCTCTTCCACCTCATTGACTATCTGGGCAGCCATCGCCGTGAGGTGGTCCAGGTCATCGACCGACTGAGGCGAGTTTTCGACTTGCTTGTAAGCAGCGACGATGCTGGCTTTGAACGCTTCGCGGTAGCTGTCGTTTTCCATGTAAGCCGTCAGCAGGGCAGCCGCTTCTGGGGTCTTGTCATCCGTCGCAATGATCCAGATGGCATGGTCTTCACCTCGCAAGCCCATGACCGTATCAGAGGCCCTGACATCCGCTTCGGACATCGGAAAATCACGACGCCATTGCGCTTCAAGCCGGACCAGCTCGCTTGGGCTCTGCAGGTCAGGGTCGTTGACCAGCGCAGGCTTCGCGGCTTCTGGGATCACCGGTTCAGGCACGGCGTCTGAGGGCGTCGGCACATTGGCCTGCGCTTCAGACGTTGCTGATGCTGCGGAATTCGCAGCCGGTTGCGCACGCTGCGCCTGCCACTGTGCAAATGCCTGGTCGCCCTTGGGCTGGCCGCGTTCTGGAATGCCCAGGGTGATGGCCACCGTCTCCACGAACGCAATGCGCTCCGACTCAGGAACGGTGTCCAGCTGCGCGGTGAGCGCCTGGCTAACCTGGTCAGCCGTTTTTCCTTGGCCATACAACGCTTCGATAGGCACGGTAACGCCCAGGCGATCCGCCTGGTCCCGCACGTCCCGTGTGGCATCATCAACGTGCCGAGGCAAGTCGGTGGCAGGACCAATGCTCTGGCCATCACGTTCGATGTCCAGCTCTGCACGGCGGTCCGCCAGGCTTTGATTCATGGCCTTGTCGGTAAAATGCACGTCCAGACCATTCTTGGCCACCGCCTCGATCACCAGCTTTTTGAATTCGGCAGTGCCGTTGATCGTCAGTGTGCTGCCAAACCTTTCGCGGGCCAGCTGGAGGGCTACGGACACCCCGGCTTCGGTGATGCCCGTGCGGCGCATGGAAATGGTGGTACCCGTGTCGACAAACAGGGTCTTGTCGGTCTGTTTGTCCAGGTAATGCACGTTCTGACTGAACTTGGCCTTGCGCGTGTAAAGATCCTTGGCGCTTAGGTCGCGAGCCCGCTCAGTGGCGGCGTCTGGATCAACCTGTTTGGCGAAGCGATCCATGATCCGCTTCACCTGGTCACGCACGCCTTCACGGCCTGGGCCCCTCGCGCCGCTGATGCTGAAGCCTGGGTCTTCTTTTTCATCATCTAGGAGATTGCGTATGGCTGCACTGCCCATGAGATTTACCTCGATATTGGGTTGGGGTTTGTGGAACTGTTCACGTGCTTTGAGCCGTTCGAAGGTCAGCACGGAAACCAGCTGCGCCTTGTCCTGGCGGGTTAAGCGTTGATCGGAGAACACGGCGCGCCTGAGCGCGAAATACTGCTGATCAATCCGGCGTATGGCCCGGCGGTGGGCCGGAGCGATCTGGTTGTGCTGCGCCTGCCGCGTGAAATACGCGGCCACCGTGGAGGCGTGTTTGTTAACGGTCAGGGCCTTGATCGAAGCCCGCTTGAACACCAGCGCCTTGTCTGCAGGTCGCTTGAGCGGATCGAACAGCATCCGGGCGCGCTGCTCGATGTCAGCCACCGTCGCGACCCGGTGCGGGTTCTTGGCGTAAGGCGGGACAGCACCAGGCCGCCATTGACGGGGAGGGCGGGGCTTGCCTGAACTCCGGGGCCTGCGTCCGGCAGTAGATTGGACAGGCGTTGTCGTCGCAGCCCTCGCCTGGGGCAACTGGTCGGCCACCTGTGGGTGGCTGGATGATCGATAGAACACCAGCGCGTTGTCAGAAGGCCGCTTGAGCGGGTCAAACAGGCGTCGGCCCCGCTCCTCGATGTCAGCGATGGTGGCGACACGGTGGGGGTTCTGGGCATAAGGTGGGACTACACGTCCAGCTCGTACTCGGGTGTTTCGGGATTTTCCAGCTCCGGCTCGTCGTCGGCCTGTTGCGCCTGCAGGCGTTGCTGTTCCCTTTGTTTCCTGAGAAACGGCGGCAGGTTGGCTTCCTCCTCTTCCTCGCTCAGCTGTGGACCCGGCCCGCCTTCCTCGTCCTCCTCCTGGTACAGATGATCGCAATCCAGAATCTCCTCCTGGTTGCGACTGTCCCACGTGAACGTGTGCATCACTGGGCAGTAACAACGCACCGTCACGGCTTCGGGTCGGTCCGGCTTGCCTGTGATCTGCCACATCGCTGACGGACAGGTCTTGCAAGCCATCGGCAGGTGCCGCAGTGCGTCGCCCTGTAGTTTCAGCAGGACTTCGCTGGTTATCTCTCTGTCGTTGCCAGGTGTGTACTGATTCATAATCATCTCCATGTGCTCGGTAGAAATTGGTTTCGCGCTCGGCCAGTAGCCGAACACGCTCTTCAGGGGAAGCTTGGGAATACTGTTTGCGAAACTTGGGGGTGGCCTTGTTGACGTACTTGATTTCCCTTGCGCGCTGCGGCCAAGCAAGCAAGCGTTCCTGGATCACACTGGCTTCAAGCGGTGGTTTTCTCAGTTCACGCCTGACAATGAAGTCATCCTGAAAGATGGTGTCTTTCAGATTCGTGCCCTTTGCGTCACCCGGCAATTTGACCGAGATGTATTCGTTGTCCTTGCCTTCATTACGGATGCGTGTTTCACCGTGCTCAGCTACCAGGGCATAAAAATCGGCGCGTGAATTTACGCCGCGCTCAATGACCTGCTTAACCAACTGCTGTTTGAACTGGCGGTTCTTGCCGTAAAAGTCGTCGCCCTTGTAACGTGACAAAACACTGGCCGCATCGGTAATGTCCGCACGCACATTCTCACGCGGTGAAGACAGACCGTACTTCTGGTTAATGTGCTCCTGAAAAGCTTCAAAATACTTCTCATGATTCTTATAAACATCGACCGGATTGGCCTCGTTGCCGCTCAGCAGGTTGATACGCGGAATGATGATATGAATGTGAGGCTTGCGGTCAATCACCTCGCCGGTTTTCCTATTAGTGACCGTCTTCATTTTTGGCAAGTGCGCTTCGGCATACAGATTGAATTCTTCAGGCTTGTACGCATGCATAAAGAAGTTCTTGAACTCGGTCGTCACTGCCTTGAGCAATTCAGGTGACACCGTGTCCTCTTTGAAGCTTAGCGTGAACGTAAGGTAGCGATCTTGGCCATGGTCCGGGATACTTTCGTAGATGGCCCTGGTCACACTGAGCTGCCCCTCAATGATCAACCGATGGTCCAATTCATCACGCGTAAACTCTCGACCTGATTTGTTGCCTTGTTCTAAATACTCCTGCGCCCCGGTGTTATAGCCACTGACTCTAATCAGCATATTCAATACCTGCTAATAAAATCGTTTCGATGACCACCAGCGCTTCATACCATTTGTCTCTCACACTGTCGGTAATGAGGCCCCTGTCATTGGCTGATTTAGCGATATAAGCCAACTGCGAAATGTTGTTACCGGCTTTGTTGACGATGAATACTATTCTTCTCCTAAACCCGGTAAACTCTCTGAATACCGGAGTTGGATTTAAAATCAGCTCTCTAAAAAAGGTTGATGCAGAACAGCCCGCCCGTTTGATCATGTCATCAAACTGGGTCATTTCGTCTTGGGTGAGTCGAAACCGGATGATATGAACTTTTTTGCCAGATACGTTAGGTGAACCACGGTTGCCGTTATGGACTGGCCTTGCCGGTTTTGGCGGGTCAGTCTCGGACAACACGGTGAGCAACAGTTGTTGAATAGCATTCAGCTTATTAAGCCAGTGGAGATACTGCTTTTGATAAACGGTGCCATTGTAAGGTGCCGAGTTTGCGGAGTAGGCAACTCGGTTTAGAGCATGTCCGGACTTTTCGAATACCTGCTGCATCCGCTTTTTGTCGATTGCGGACCGCTCGAAGGTAGGCGAATGGCTGATCACCAGGTCACGAAAGAATCGGGCTGGCTTCAGGCCGGATTGAGCTATGTCCTCGGCAAACCGAGCGAACTGTTCATCCGTGAAACGGCATGACACGGGGCACGACTTGTTCACTTTTACAGCCACAAAATCACCTCCTGAGGGCACCTGGATGACAACAACCAACAACGACAACGACAACGCTTTCCCGCTCTGCGGGGTTTCAAAGGGGTATCCCCTTTGGCACGTCGATTGGATACGAAAAAGGCGAAGCTCTTTTTTGTAGACAATCGGTAACGTGCCTGTTTAGCGAATTCGAGATAGGGGGTCAGCAGGGTGAACCTGAGGGTTACATCAGAATTGCATCAGAAATGCTCAGTATTACGTCAGTATTGCTTTGCATTGCGTTTTTCTACATTAGTGTTACGCTCGAATACGACTGTTTTACATCACATTTACATCAATTCATACGCAGCAAGGGGCAAATCGTGGCTCAAGAAACCGAAAACAGGCGTGAAGCATTGGCAGAATTGGCCCAGGACACCAAGGCTAGGTCGTACACTGCGCAAATCCGCGATCTGTATGACGTGATCGAAAACGCCCTGAACTCAGGTGTGAGCAGGACGGTGATTCATCAGAAACTGTTGGATACCGGACTAGAGATCAGCCTTCGTCACTTCGACCAGGCGCTGTACAGAATTCGGAAAAGCCACAAACGAGCAGGACAGGTTAAACACCCCCTTCCTGACAAAAGCGACAGCGCAGAGGTCAGCAAACCCGCATTGCTGAATGGCGAGAAGACCACGCCACAAGCCAACTTCAGGCAAAGCATGAAGCAGATCAGGGAGGAGGTGGAAAACACGAACTGGGCCGAAGTCATCAGTGACGCAAACAGAACTTCCAAGCCATGACAGTTGAATGGTTGTTGGCTCAGTAGTTACTGTGCAAACTGTTTTTTAATGGCAGATGGTAGCGTATCAATGACAGCCTGCTGTTTTTTGTATTCGTGATAAAACCATCGATTGGTTTCATTAACATCCTGAGCCTTGATCGCTACCCACCCCATTGCACAAACCACCGCGATACTCACAGCCACAAATCCCGCCAGGACAATGTAGTTGAACCGTGAGGCCTGGGTGTCACGAAAATTGCCGGATAAAGCGCTGACTCGCTTTTCCAAGCCATCGATTTTAATCGCTGCGCGCTGCAAAGCAGGTTCGAACACTCGCTCTAAACTCTGGTGAATGGCCGTGGACATTTCAAGAGCGACGTCCACACCTGCTTTGGCGGCAGTCGCTTGAATGACTTCCTTCGTCGTTTCTTGCAAAAGCAACGCGGTGTCTTCCGCATCTTCTACAGCGTCGGCCACAATATCCAGTGATTCCCTCATGGATAGTTCAAGCAGCTTCGGAATACGTTTTACATCATCGTGCAAACGACCTACATCACTCAAAAGCTCAATGATCAGAGCATCACGCGCTGTAGAGGGAATAGTTTCATGTTCACTCATTTGATCACCTCAAGGCCAAACAGAGCGGCGAAAACCCCATCAAGCTTGCGGTTTACGCCTTTACACAAGAGCTTCAGTCCGTACATATCAGACCAACGATCACGCTCTTGTGCGCTAGCCTCTTTGTCCTTGAGAAGTTCTTTGTAGTCTGTGTCATCGTCCATAATGCTTTGCATTGAAATGCGGTGAATAGACAAAGCATCAAACAGTTCTGACTCGAACACGGCACATTCAGTATTCAACGTGAAGGCACTGGCGCGCTGGTGAAAAGCAAAAATAATCGGAAACTCTGTTTTCACGTCCTTTTTGACACGGTTGAACAATATAAGAATTTTTTCAGGGGGTACGCCAAGTGTGGCCAGGCTACTAATCATACTGACCGTTTCTTTTTGCTCCTTGGTGCCTGAAGTGACCGGGA
>LIDZ01003410.1_pt1 | contig 20641 bp, 22 predicted proteins | sample 644651 | NCBI WGS metagenome assembly LIDZ01 (sample SAMN03856242, study PRJNA289617) | food metagenome | isolation source: wine grapes on drying loft during traditional withering process | host: Vitis vinifera cv. Corvina | place: Italy: Gargagnago di S. Ambrogio di Valpolicella | collected 2014-01 | reverse complement strand
CCTTAACTAACTACCATTACTGGTTCATTTTCTGCTATATTGCCAGTTGTCTCATTGACAGCTGTGAAGCTTTCACTGTTGGTCACAACCAAAATCACCGTCTCGTCATAGCCAGCCTGTTTGATTTCGTCAAAGTCTGCTTTGATTAATTTTTGACCAACAGAAACTTGATCGCCTTCTTTTACAAAAACTTCAAATGGCTTTCCTTTAAGATTAACGGTATCAATACCAATATGAAGCAAAATTTCGATACCATCATCTGAACGTAAACCAATCGCATGCTTAGATTCTAACACAGTAATCACTTCACCGTTAATTGGCGAATAAATCGTATCATCTTCAGGTGTGATAGCGACCCCTTTTCCTAATAACTCCTTTGAAAAAATAGCGTCATTTACTTCTGAAATGGGATAAACTGTTCCCTTTACTGGGCTTTCAATCTTAATTAATGTATTGTCTGATTCCTGATCTAACGAATCTTCTTCATCGATGACATCCTCAAAACCAATTAGATAAGCAATAATAAACGTTCCAAAAAAGGCAATCAGGCAAGTAATGATAGCATGGACAATATTCATCGGATTTTCCCCGATAAAAGCAGGTAAAGCTGCTAAACCTGGAGAAACAAAAGCATATCTTACCAGTCCGCTCAGTCCAGCATATAATCCGGCAATTGCGCCACCGATCATTGATGCAACCAATGGTCTTTTTAGTTTCAATGTTACCCCATAAAGTGAAGGCTCAGTGATACCCATTAAGGCAGTAATCCCTGTAGAAACAGCTAACTGCTTCAATTGTTTATTCTTCGTTTTGAAGGCTACAGCAAGGGTTGCTCCAGATTGAGCGATATTTGAAGCCAGCATACCGGGACCGTTGATCATTTCTGATCCAGTGCTGCTTAATTGCATCGTTGCAATCGGCGTCATCGCCCACGCTGTTCCAGTTACAACAAGGAACGGCTGCAATCCACCCATTAAAAATGGAATCAACCAAGCTGCTTTCCCGTTGATCCATTCAGCCCCCATCGCTACTAAATCATTTAATAAAGTTCCAAGTGGTCCAATAACTACCAAAGCCAAAGGTCCCATAATCAGGAAGATTAACATTGGTTTAGTGAAAAATTTGATAAAAGATGGCGAAATACGATCAGCAAATGGCTCTACATATGACATAATCCATACCGTGAAAATAATCGGCAGAACCGAACCGGCATAATCAGCTGCTAATACAGGAATTCCCAAGAAAGAAACCGGATCGCCTGACGAAAATAACTGCGAAATATTTGGATGAAGTAAGATTCCTGCAACTGTAATAGCCAGAATCGGGCTAACTTCAAACTTGATCGCCGCTCCATAGGCTAACAGAACCGGCATGAAGTAGAAGGCAGCATCTGCAATGGTATTCAAAATAATATATGTTTGACTACTGTCTGAAAGTACACCCGTAAGCGTTAATACCGCCAAGATTGCTTTAACCATCCCCGCACCGGTAATCGCCGGAATCATTGGAGTGAAAGTCGTAGATATGACACTTACCAGTCTCGAAATAATCCCTTCTTGGTTTTCAGCTGGTCTCTGTTTTCTTACTGAATCACCTAATTCTTTTTGTATTTCTTTAAAAGCGGCTTGAACTTCATTGCCAATAACTACCTGATATTGTCCACCGCTATCTACGACACTAATTACCCCTGCCGTTTTTTCTAGTGCTTTTGTATCTGCTTTTTTCTTATCTCTTAATTCAAAACGTAACCTCGTAGCACAATGGGTTAAGCTAACTACATTTTCTTTTCCGCCAACAAGTGCCAATACTTTTGTTCCTACTTCACGATAGTTCATCCTATTCTCTCCTTTTAAAAAAATAAAAAAGACCAAGCCAAACCATCCCCAAATAAAATTGGAAATCAGTTTGTCTTGGTCTTGCCTGCATAATCAGTAACATGCCAATAACGTTATTTTGCTGTGACTGAATAATAGCATATAATGATAGCGCAATCAATAGGGTAAATAAAAAAATTTATAGTGAGGTTTAGAAAATGGTCCAGGTCATTAATTAAGCAGCTATGTATTTATTGGAATGAGGACTCTTCTCTGCTATCCTAAAGCGAGCTTTCAAAGCAAGAGCCAAATACCTACACAGATAATTGAAAGATACTCACCCATTCCATCTTTAAATTTTTTGACCAATTCCCACATTTTGTCTGATATACTCTTTTTAAACAGGAGTTTAGCAGACGAGGAGGAATGAACATGCAGTATAAAGGCACATTAATCGCCGTGACCAATATCGAAAAATCAAAACAATTTTACAGTGAACTATTTGGGCTGAAAATTATTATGGATGCTGGAGCAAATGTCCAAATGTCTGAGGGTATTTTTTTACAGACCATTGACACTTGGCCTGACTTTATCAATAAGAAAAAAACGGATATTGTCTTAGAAAACAATGCAATAGAATTATACTTTGAAACCGACGATATCGATGACTTCTCGAAAAAATTAGCAAAGTATCCTGATATCAATTACCTCCATCCAATCATAGAACACAGCTGGGGACAGCGTGCAGTGAGATTCTATGATTTAGATCATCACATTATCGAAGTAGCCGAAAATATTGTGATGGTTGCAAAAAGATTTATCCATTCGGGTCTTACTGTCGAACAAACAGCAGAGCGGATGGGTGTTGATGTTGCAGTTACTAAAGCCGCACTAGACCAGTAAATAGATGTTTTCCGCAAATAAAAAAGCCTTAAAACGCTGTTTTATCAACGTTTTAAGGCTTTTTTGCTATTAACCGACTGAACCTTCCATCTCGAATTGGATCAGGCGATTCAATTCCACCGCATATTCCATCGGCAGTTCTTTCGTAAATGGTTCAACAAAGCCCATTACGATCATTTCAGTTGCTTCTTGTTCGGTGATTCCGCGACTCATCAAGTAGTACAATTGTTCTTCAGAAATTTTAGAAACCTTCGCTTCATGTTCCAAAGAAACATTGCCGTTCATGATCTCGTTGTAAGGAATCGTATCGGAACGAGAAATATCATCCATGATGATCGTATCACACTCGATATGACTAAAGGAGCCTTCGCTGTCACGAGTGAAACGAACTGTCCCCCGATAGTCAACCGCGCCGCCATCTTTAGCAATAGATTTAGACACAATTGTGCTAGAAGTATTTGGTGCATTATGAATCATTCGAGCACCATTATCTAGTACGATATTTTTTCCAGCTACCGCGATTGAAAGCATGGTTCCGCGAGCGCCTTTACCGTTCATGTAAACACTTGGATATTTCATCGTTACTTTAGAACCTAAGTTGCCATCCACCCATTCCATCGTAGCATTTTCCATGGCTTGTCCACGTTTAGTTTCCAAGCTGTAGACATTGTTAGACCAGTTTTGGATAGTAGTGTAGCGGCAATAGCCGTCTTTTTTAACAAATACTTCCACCACCGCAGCATGCAAGCTGTCTGATGAATAAGTCGGAGCCGTACAGCCTTCAACATAGTTGATGCTGGCGCCTTCGTCTACGATAATCAATGTTCGTTCAAACTGACCAGTATTAGCTGCATTGATCCGGAAGTACGATTGAATTGGAATATCGGTTTGAACCCCTTTTGGTACATAAATAAAGGTTCCACCTGACCAAGCTGCCGAGTTAAGAGCGGCTAATTTGTTATCAGAAGGTGGCACTAAGGTAGCAAAATATTCCTTAAACAATTCAGGATATTCTTTCAAAGCCGAATCAGTATCGGTAAAGACAATGCCTAATTTTTCGAACTCGTCTTTCATGTTGTGGTAAACAACTTCAGATTCGTATTGAGCAGAAGCTCCGGCCAAGTAAGCCCGTTCTGCTTCAGGAATGCCCAAGCGTTCAAAGGTTGTTTTGATTTCTTCTGGCACATCTTCCCAGTCACGAGCTGGTTTGTTGCTGGATTTGATATAGTAATTGATTTTGTCGAAATCTAATTCGCTTAGATCAGGACCGTATTCAGGCATGTCTAATTTGTAAAAAGTTTCTAGGGACTTCAAGCGGAAGTCTAACATCCACTCGGGTTCTCCTTTAACGCGGGAGATTGCGCGAATGACTTCTTCTGATAAACCTTCACCAGTAGTAAAGACCGGTTCAACATCATCGTGGAAGCCAAATTGATATTCTTCTTGCATTTCAGGTACGCTCATAGTTCCCGCTCCTATTCTTTATGAAATTGACCCGCTACCGCTTTCCCATCGTCATCAGTCAACGCTCGGCCTAAGGCTTTCCAAGCTAAGGTTGAACATTTGATGCGGGCTGGGAATTTCGCTACGCCGCTAAGCATCGCTGCTTCCCCTAAGGCATCCGTGTCTTCATCCGACAACTGATTGCCTTGAACCATTTGGGCAAAGCTGACAGCTAGGTGTTCTGCTTCTTCAACTGTTTTGCCAATCACGGCATCCGTCATCATGGATGCACTGGCAGTACTGATGGAACAACCGCTGCCGGAGAAGGCAATGTCATTGATGATGCCGTCTTTAACCGACAGCTCCAACTCAATAACATCCCCACAGGTAGGGTTGTTCATTTCGATTGTACGAGTAGATTCATTCAGCTTGCCAAAATGATGCGGGCGAGAAGAATGATCCAAAATTACTTGACGATACAAATTGTCTAATCTAGATAGCGCCATCTTTGAAAAACTCCTTTGTAGCTTCCAGAGCAAAAATTAAGCGATCAGCATCTTCTTTTGTATTATAAAAGTAAAAGCTGGCCCGGGCGGTTGCCGGTAAATTCAAGTATTTCATCAATGGTTGGGCACAGTGGTGACCTGCCCGCACAGCAACGCCTTCCATATCAAGAGCGGTTGCTGCATCATGAGGATGTACTTTGTCCAAGTTGAAGGCCAATACTCCTGTATGATTTTGCGGATCTTGCGGACCATAAACCGTTAGTCCTTCAATTGCTTGTAGTTTTGGCAAGACATAGGCAACTAATTCCTGCTCATGTTGATGGATTGCATCCATTCCTATAGCATTCAAATAGTCAATCGCTGCACCTAAAGCAATCGCGCCGGCGATATTCGGTGTGCCTGCTTCAAACTTCCAAGGCAATTCTTTCCATGTGCTGTCATACAAATTGACAAAATCGATCATTTCGCCGCCGAACTCTACTGGTTCCATTTGCTCTAAAAGCGGTCTTTTGCCATATAATACACCAATTCCGGTCGGTCCGCACATCTTATGGCCACTAAAAGCAAAGAAATCACAATCTAAAGCTTGAACATCAACCTTCATATGCGGAGTAGACTGAGCACCATCAACGATCATAATCGCTTGATTAGCATGCGCCAAATCAGCCAGCTCTTTAATTGGATTAATCACACCCAACACATTCGATACATGAGCAATCGAAACAATCGCTGTTTTTTCGTTGATAATCTGCTTAGCCTCTTCCATGTCCAAAAATCCTTCTTCGGTCATAGAAAGATAGCGCAACTTCGCACCTTTGCGATCAGCTAATTGCTGCCAAGGAATAATGTTGGAATGATGCTCCATGAAGGAGATGACAATTTCATCGCCTTCTTGAACATTGGCATCGCCATAGCTGCGAGCTAACCAGTTTAACCCAGTAGTCGTTCCGCGAGTGAACAAAACCTCGGCTGTCTCTTTGGCATTGATGAACCCTCGGACTTTTTCCCGGGCTCCTTCATATTTTTCCGTTGCTCGTTCCGCTAACGTATGCACGCCACGATGAACGTTGGCATTGTCATTTTCATAATAATGCTTCAACGCATCCAGCACTTGTTTAGGCTTCTGGGTGGTCGCAGCATTATCAAGGTAAACTAACGGTTCGTCATTAACCTCTTGAAATAAAATGGGGAAATCTTCCCGTACTTTCGAAAAATCCAGCATTATTTTTTCAACTTCCCTTCGATCGTTGCGATCAGTTGGTCTTGGGCAGCTTTGACTGGGATAGCCGTTAACACTGGGCCTAAGAATCCGCGAATCACTAAACGTTCCGCCTCATCCTTATTCAGACCACGACTCATTAAATAGAACAAGTCGTCAGGATCTACTCGGCCAACACTAGCAGCATGTCCGGCAGTCACTTCGTTTTCTTCAATTAATAAAATCGGGTTGGCATCGCCACGAGATTTTGTCGAAAGCATCAACACACGGCTTTCTTGCTGGGCGTCGGCTCCCTTAGCCCCACGTAAAATGTGGCCAATCCCGTTAAAGGTCAAGGTAGATTTTTCTAAAATAACACCATGCTGCAAAATATGACCAATCGTATGGGGCGCCATATTCGTTACGCGGGTATCGATTCCTTGGATTTGTTTACCAGTACTAATAGCGACAATCTTCACTTCAGAATGTGCGCCATCACCGATCAGATCAGAATCAAAATCAGCAATAATATTGCCATCATTCATAATCCCAATTGCCCAATCGATCATTGAATCCCGCATCAAGTAGCCGCGGCGATTCATGTACGTTGCGATGTTATTGCCTAGCGTATCGATGGCTGAGAACTTAATCCGAGCACCTGGCTTAGCAATTACTTCTACTACAATGTTACCGGCTAATTTCTTGGCTTCATCTCCATGAGATTCAAAACGCTCTAAATAAGAAAACTCACTATTTTCTTCTGCGACGATCAATACGTGTTTAAAGAAATGGGCATCGCTGTTGCCGTTATGGATAAATAAAGATTCCAACGCTTCCTCGATTACCACATTTTTCGGTACGTATAGAAAGACCCCATTGTTCATAAAGGCTGCATGCAAAGCAGTCAAAGAGTTTTCATCCATTGGTACAGCTTTTTGCATGTAGTATTCTTTTACCAATTCAGGGTGTTCTTTCATGGCCGTCATCAAATCCGTGAAAATAACGCCTTTTTCGGTTAGCTCAGGTGAGATTTGTTCAAAAACTGTATCATCGCCAGCTTGTACCACCATCGGATTGTCCGCCATTTGATCAAAGTTGGGAACAGTTCCCGCTTCTAATTGACGCTCCGGTTTTACATTATATAAATGCCAACGGGCAAATTTTACTTTTTCAATGACCGGCAATGGTAATTGCTCAATCTTTTCTAAGGCAGAAATCCTTAGGTCGGTCATCCATTGAGGTTCTTCCCATGAAGCAGAGTATGCCTTCACAGCGTCAAGATAATCCATCCAGTTTGTCATTTATCTTGCCTCCTACACTTCTTCTTTGTAATCAATACCTAATTCAGCTGAAATTCCAGCGTAGCCTTCAGATTCAAGACGCTTAGCCAATTCAGAATCACCAGATAAAACAACCTGTCCATCCATCATGATATGCACAAAATCTGGCACAATGTAGTTCAATAGACGTTGGTAATGAGTGATGATCAGTGCGCCAAATTTGTCGCCCCGCATCGCGTTGATTCCTTTTGATACAACCTTCAATGCATCGATATCCAGCCCTGAGTCAATTTCATCTAAAATTGCAAAAGTTGGTTCGATCATCAATAATTGAAGAATTTCGTTACGCTTCTTCTCACCACCAGAAAAGCCTTCGTTTAAATAACGTTCAGCCATTTCTTCCGGCATGTTCAACAATTCCATTTTTGCATCTAATTTCTTCAAGAAAGTCATGACAGAAATTTTGTCGTCTTCGGCACGGCCAGCATTCATCGCCGCCCGCATAAATTCCGCATTACTAATGCCAGGAATCTCACTTGGGTATTGCATTGCTAAGAATAGACCTAAACGAGCACGTTCGTCTACTTCTAAATCTAATACATTGGTTCCATCAAACAAGATTTCGCCTTGAGTCACTTCGTAATTGGGGTTCCCCATAATAGCAGCAGAAAGAGTTGATTTCCCGGTTCCGTTTGGTCCCATGATGGCGTGGATTTCTCCCGTTTTCATAGTTAAGTTAACACCTTTTAAAATCTCTTTATCTTCAATGGATACATGCAAATCTTTAATCTCTAAAACAGACATGAATTTCCCTCCAAATTATTTATTCGTTCTCACCTATTTTAGACTAATTGAGAATGGAATTCAAACGAAATCGGCAATTTTATAAAATAAAACGAGCTTTTGTTTAGAATTATTCTCGATTCATGCTGTACTAGCTCAAAAAGCCCTTCACTCTTCCTAACGTGGACGGAACTCCGAGCTCATTCAAGAAACTTTCCAGCTGCCTAATCCTAAAAACGATCCAGCCTTAAGAATTCCTTAACAATTCGCTTATCAAGCACTATCGCTGATTTATCAAGGTTTTGAGCACTTTTCAGTCATTTTTCGTCAAAAAAGACCACAAAGATTTCACCTGCGACTTAGACAACTTTTTTGACTGCGAAAAATGAAGAATCCAATCCTATCAAGTTTTCATTGAAAACCAAGGTGCACAAGTCGAGGGTAACCTTTCTAAGTCGCATGTGGACTTTGTCCAGAAATTTGTTTATCTTTTAGGCACCAGCTGGAATACATTCGTTACAGAAAATAAAAAATGAAAAAAAGGAGCAGATTCATATGCCAAAACAACCATTCACTGCCCAGCAGATATTCAGCCTCAAACTCGAAACACTTGAACAACGTATTTGGGATTTTTACCAAGAAACACAAGACAGCACGATGACGCTAAAACTAATACTAAGTTTAAGAGTACGTTACCAATTAGGAGCAGAAGAATTCGCCTTAGTATTAAAAGACCTGGTTCGCCAATTATTTTTACAAACCAAGGCTACTCGCACCATGAAACGCTATTTTTATTGTTTTGCAGAGTATTTTGAAGACTTGGAATGGGCCAAGCTTGGAGTAAAGCTGTTTCCGGTCAGAAAATTTGTTGAAAAAGCTAAGTCTGTGATTGGTGCACAAATTGCTAGATTTCTACCAGCAAAGGCCGCCGTCCCTTGAGAAGAAAACTAACGTCTGTCACTTATGCAAAATATAATTGAAAGGAGCCTTTGAGATGATTAATTTAGTAGGAACTTTCCTAAACAGTGAAGGAAAAAAACACAGCCTGAACATTAAGAACCCAGACACCGAAAAAAGTCCGGAAGAAATCAAAGAAGCGTTTGAGCTGTTAAGCAGCCTAGATATTTTTGAAAAAGACGGCATTGACCTGTTTCAAGAAGTCGTCTCGGCAAAATACGTTGAAACCATTGAAACACCGATTTTTATGGAGGATGAATTTTTCGGAGAACCCAATAAACCAATTGCTTTGAATCAATCAACTTTACTTTTGGCTTGGCAAGAGCCTGCGACCGATCTAGCAAATGAAGAAGTGCTGGTAAATTGTCCAGCCCATGTTGCTTTACCAATTGCCAAACAACAAACCGCATTAATCGAAAAAGATACAAAAGAATTGAAACCTGAGTTACAGTCGGGGGCTGCATCACTCGATACACCAAGAAAGCCTCCCAACACGATCAAAAAATTAATCAGTCGAAGATTTACCAGAAAACCAATCTTACAGCAGCAGAAGAATCCACCAGATCCTCCGATCCCGTAAAAGTTAGAATTACGTCCTTTGACAATCGAATATCGTTTCACATTAGGTTTCCATTCTAGCACTGTCGGGAAAGTGGCGCTGCTTTTCTTTTGATGCAAAACAAAAGAACCAGGCACAAAACCTGATTCTTCAGTACAAACATTTTATGTGATGCTGCTTCAGTTTCTCCATTTTTTCTAAAGACAACGGCTGATCCGTTACCATATAGTCGATTTCGTGACAAGCAATTGCTTGATACATGTACTTGTGATCCAGTTTGTCTGATGTTGCTAAAACTACCAGCTGATTGCTCTGCTTACGGAAGGCTTTTTTCATTAAAGCTTCCCCTTCATGGGTTTCAGTCACGCCGTGTTCGAAATCCAACCCGCGACAGCCGATAAATGCCAAATCAGCATGATAGGTCAAGGTATCGTTATAAGCTTTTGACCCATTAATGGTCGCCCGCTTTGCTACAATCGAACCACCAAGAATAGACACGTGAGCTGAAGTAAACTCACTAAGCATGGCTGCGGTAATGACACCATTTGTGATAATTTGAAGACCATCAAACTTGCCTAAATTTTGCACCAAATGCAGGCAAGTAGTGCTGGAATCGATGAAAATCACCATATCATCTTTGATTAGCGTTTCAGCAACATTAGCAATATATTGCTTATTGTCTTCTTCGTTAAGGTGCATCACCTTCATCAAGTAGGGCACGTCGATTTTCTTGTTATCAACAATCATTGCTCCGCCACGAGTTCGGCGGATTAGTCCACTTTTTTCCAGCATAATTAAATCTCTTTTGACCGTCGCTTCACTGTAATTAACTAAATCAATTAAGTCAGCAACTCTGGCAAATTGATGCACTTTGAGATAGTTAACAATCTGCTGCTGACGATCTTCAACAACGCTTAGCATAAAACATTTCCCCTTTGTTTGACATTCAGTCTCATTCTAGTCTTAAAAGAAAAAGAAAGACAATCCCTTATCGAAATCTAAAGGATTGCCCTAAGTTTATTAATTAGTACAAATCAGCTTTGCCAACAGTTTGGAGAACGTTCATTTTATGTCTTACCACTTCTTTGACTTTTTCATTAGCTCCTGGGAAAACCTCATTTGGTTCCAGCATATCAGGATTTGCACTCAATATTTCCCGCAAAGCATCAAAGAAGACACTCTTCAAATCAGAACTTAAATTCACCTTGGCAACACCGTATTTTACAGCTTCACTGACTTCACTGTCAGGATTGCCTGAACCACCGTGAAGTACAAATGGAATATCGATGCGTTGGTTTAATTCTTTCAGCAATTCAATATTTAATTTCGGTGTCATGTTTTTAGGATAAAGACCATGAGCTGTTCCAATCGCAACCGCTAATGTGTCGATGCCGGTTTCTTTGACAAAGGTTTCTGCTTGATCAGGATCTGTATAAATAATATTCGCTGATCCGCCTTCTGCCGAGCCATTGTTGCCGATAGTTCCAAGCTCTGCCTCTACTGAAACATTGACATTGTGAGCTAGTTCAACCACTTGTTTCGTGATGGCCAAATTGTCCTCATATGATTGAGCGGATGCATCGATCATTACCGAAGTATAGCCGTTGCGGATTGCTCGCATCACATCTTTGACTGTTCCACCATGATCCATATGAATCACAACTGGAACTTTACTATTGTGGGCATAGGCCCGGGCTGCTTCGACAAATTCATCATTTAAATAAGCAATTTCGTCTGGATGAATTTCCAAAATGACAGGTGCATTTTGGGCTTCTGCTTCCTCCATGATCGCCTTCATCATGTCGTAGCTGCAAATATTAAACGCCGGCACCGCAAACTTATTTTCTTTAGCAACTTTCAATAAATCCTTCATCGTATACAACATTATACTTCCACCTCATTAGTTAGTTTTTCTTGCGTTGGTTCTTCTGTTAAAACGACAGGTTTCTTTAGCAACCCGACTGATACTGCTGTAACGACTGTTCCAGCAACTAGTGCGAATAAATACATGGGTAAATTGTTCATTACATTAGGAATCAACATCACCCAGATACCGCCATGGGGAGCCATTGAAGTAACGCCAGCTGCCATGGAAATTCCGGCTGCTGTAGCTGAACCCAACATAAGACTCGGAATTACCCGAAACGGATCAGCAACCGCGAAAGGAATGGCACCTTCAGTAATGTAGGATGCTCCTAAAATCCAGCAAGATTGACCAGAAGTTCGTTCTTCTTTGGTAAATTTATTCTTAAACAAAATCGTTGCCAAAGCTAATCCCAACGGCGGTGTCATGCCTGCTGCCATACAAGCCGCGATTGGTGCATTAACCCCAGCTGACATTAAACCGATAGAAAAAGTGGAGATGGATTTGTTAATCGGACCACCCATATCGGCTGCCATCATGACACCAATCAAGAGACCAAACAACAATCCTGAAGTATTACCTAATCCATTCAACCAGGCAGTTAACGCATCTAATACCCAAGCAATCGGCTGATCAATTAAGAAAACCATTGCTAGACCAACAACTAATATAGAAACTAACGGAACCACGATCAGCTGATAAATAGCAGCCAGCTGTTTTTTGACAGAAATTTTATTCGCCAAGAAGTTAGTAATATACCCAGCTAACAGCCCGCCAATCATACCACCTAAGAAACCTGACCCACCGTTAGCAGCTAATAGCCCTGCTACGATACCGGGAGCAAACCCTGGTTTCCCAGCAATCGAACTAGCAATCCCTGCACCCAATGCTGGAACCATCATAGCAAAGGCTGTACCGCCGCCGATGGTTGAAAGTGCCCCTGCCAGCACATTATAGTCAGCCGATTCAGGATCAGAAGCTGTAATCCCAAAGGCAAAACTTAATGCAATGATGATACCTCCTGCAATAACAAACGGCAGCATATAATTTACACCGTTCATGAAATGATTATAAATGCCGGATTTTTGTTGATTCGATTCGCCTTTTTCTGAAGTCGAAACCTGCATTGTACCTTCATTGTTTAAGGCTTCTTCAATTACTTTTTCTGGTTCTTTGATGGCACGTCCAGTTGAAACCCGTTTGACCTTCCGTCCAGCAAAACGAGACAAATCAATATCCTTATCAACGGCTATAATAATGGCATCTGCTGCAGCGATTTCCTCTGAAGTCAATTCGTTTTCAACTTTGGCACCCTGTGTTTCAAATTTTCCTTGATGTCCTAAACTAGTTGCTGTAACCTCTAATTTTTCCGCCGACATATACGTATGAGCTATACCGGTGGGACAAGCAGTGATTCCTACAATTTTCATGATGTTTCCTCCCCATGGATAATTTGCATTACTTCTTCTGAACTGACAGCTTGTTTTAATTGATCTCTGAACGCCTGATTCATTAGCTTTCTTGATAATCCGCTTAAAATATCTAAATGGATATCTGCTGCTTTTTTAGGAACTAAAATGGCAAAAACACATTCGATCGGTTGATCGTCCAAACCTTTGTAGTCTGACATCTGACTGGTATGAACAAAGCAGACAGTCGGTTTTAACACATGTTTGCTTTTGGCGTGTGGAATACCAAATCCATCTTCAATACCCGTTGAAGTTTCTTCCTCACGCTTGTATAAATCTTTGACTACTTTTTTGGCTTTCGTTACTCGCCCATTTTCCTCCAATAGCTGACCGAGCCGTTCAAAAAGCGCATCCTTTGAACGAATCGATTCATCAAAAATAACTAAGTCGTTCATCATCAAACTAGCCAAATCCATATAAACTCACCTCCTAAAGTTATGTTATCGCTTTCTCTTATCTGTGATCACTATAGCATCGTTATCTAAACCGTTCAATGGTTTGAATGTTTTTCGGTAAATAAGTCTTTTATCGTAGTTTTCGTTCAATTTGTTTGAACGAAATCGTTCAAGAGTCTTTTGTTTTTTTATTCCTTGAATGCTATCTTCCATCATTTTATAAATAACCATAAGAAAAGCTTCGCAAACTCGCTCAGCTTTGGAGCATTGAGACTAGTTTATGAAGCCCGACATCATCAATCTTGGTTTAATCTGCTTTCTTTACAAACAAAAAAATACCCTCAACAATCGGCTAAGCCTGACTGTTAAGAGTATTTGCTAGTTTATGATTTATTCGGCAACGGGTTTTACTGAGCCGTCCCATTTTTCAAGAATCCAGTCTTGAACTTCTTCGCGGTGCAATACTTCCATCAATTTTTGGATGCGTTCATCGTCTTTGTCTTCAGAACGAGTAGCCACGATATTCACGTAAGGTGAGTTGTCGCTTTCCAAAAGAATTGAATCATTGATTGGATTCAAGCCAGCGCCATAAGCAAAGTTTGCGTTGATAGCTACCAAATCACCTTCATCATTGTTGTAAGTAGAAGCCAATAACTCAGGGTTTACACTGTGGTTGAATTCTAGATTTTTTGGATTTTCATCAATGTCATCAAAAGTAGCCGTTTCGATATCTACACCATCTTTGACAGTCACTAGATCAGCTGCTTCTAAAATCGAAATCACTCGTCCCCAGTCAGATTCAGAGTTTGAACAGATAATCGTTGCGCCATCTTCTAAATCTTCAATATCTGTAATTTTCTTAGAGTACAAGCCCATTGGTTCAATATGAATCGCACCTACATCAGCGAAGTCGTAGTCATTTTCCGACACGGCTTTTTCATAGAAAGGTCGATGCTGGAAGTAGTTGGCATCTAATTCGCCTTCAGCCAATGATTTGTTTGGCAATACATAGTCGTCGAATTTTTTGATTTCTAAATTGATGCCTTCTTCTTCTAAAAGAGGCTTAACATGTTCCAAAATTTCCGCGTGAGGTGTTGGTGATGCCCCCACAACCAATGTATCCGTGCTGGCGCTTCCTCCACCACTGCTGTCAGCCGTATTGTCGCCGCCGTTTCCACATGCTGCTAAACCAACTGTTACTAATGCAATTGCTGCTAGACCTAATAATTTCTTTTTCATTCTATTTTCCTCCTAATATTTTTATCGTTTATCTGTTTTCTTCGTCAAAAAGTCCCCGACTCCTTGAACGATAAACACAATAATTAAAATGATGACCGTAGCTAAAAGAGTTACGGTATAATTGCCCCGCTGGTAGCCTTCCTGCCATGCTAATGCTCCCAGCCCGCCGGCACCGATTGCTCCAGCCATCGCTGTAAAGCCGATCATGGTGATGGTTGTGACGGTGATACCTGATACTAACGCTGGCAAGCTTTCTGGAATTAATACTTTATAGATGATTTCAAAATAGCTGGCACCCATGGAATCCGCCGCCTCCAGCACACCGCTGTCGACTTCGCGAAAAGCAATTTCCACGAGACGGGCATAAAATGGTGCTGCCGATAGAACTAAGGCCGGAATCGCTGCCTTAGCTCCCAGCATTGTTCCCACTAATAATTTAGTAAAAGGAATGATCAATACCATCAAGATCATAAATGGTGTGGAACGAAAGATATTCCCAATCACCGATACAATCCCATACAGCAAGCTCTTGCCTCCGGTTTTCTTTCTTCCCAAAGTATAAAGCGCCAAACCTAACAATAATCCGATAACGAAGACCAATATCATCGAAGAAAAGGTCATGAATAAGGTATCAATGATCGCTTGTTTTAACGTTTCCGGGTCTAGCTGTTCAAAGTTTAGATAAGTTTCACTAAAGCTTTTATCCACGATGAATCACCTCCGCCTCAACATTTTGACTTCTGATAAAAGCTAATGCTTGATCAATTTCTTTTTCAGCACCTGTCATTTGAACGGTTAAGGTGCCAAAGGAATTGCCGTCAGCTCGCTCGATATTTCCATAAACAATACTGATATCAACTTGGAAATTACGAATCGCTTGGGAAACCACTGGTTCACCGGCGTTATTTTCTAAAAAGTGCAAGGTCACTAAGGTGCCGTTTGGATTCTCTTTAAGAAACTCCTGCACCAATTCAGTCGTATCGGCATTCGGTTCTAACTCTTGTTGAACGAAAAGCTTAGTTACTTCCTGCTGCGGATGACGGAATACATCTTTGACAAATCCTTCTTCCACAATCTTTCCTTGTTCCATAACGGCTACTTTGTTGCAAATTTTGCGGATTACGTTCATCTCGTGAGTGATCAGTACAATTGTTAGCCCTAGCTTAGCATTAATATCTGCTAACAAGTCCAACACTTCTTCCGTTGTCTGCGGGTCCAATGCACTCGTGGCTTCATCGCAAAGCAGGATATCCGGATCGTTGGCTAACGCTCTAGCAATCCCGACTCTTTGCTTCTGTCCACCAGATAGCTGTGCCGGATACGCATCGCCTCTTCCTTCCAAGCCCACCAATTTAATCAGCTCGTCAACCTTTTGTTTTCTTTGCTCTTTTGCCACCCCTGCTAATTCTAAGGGTAATTGAATATTTTCTCTTACGGTACGAGACCATAATAGATTGAAATGCTGGAAGATCATGCCCACTTTTTTACGAAAGTTGCGCAGCTCCGCTCCTTGCATTTTCGCTACATCTTCACCTTTAATTGTTACCTCGCCCTTAGTGGCTGTTTCTAGTCCATTCAGCAAACGAACCAGCGTACTTTTTCCGGCACCAGAATAGCCGACAATCCCATACACATCTTTTGGTTCAACTGTCAGATCAACACCGCTTACTGCATGAATCTGACCGGCTTTGCCTGAAAAAGTTTTTTCCACTTGGCGTAATTCGATCAATGCCATTTGTTGTCTCCCCCTTGATAAATAAAAAAAGCTCCCGTCTTAAATGTACAAACGTACACTTAGGACGAAAGCTATACTTTCGTGTTACCACCTATGTTTATGAATGCCTCGCGACAATCACCTCATCCAGTACTTGAATGTTGTTCTTCGCATACTGTGGTGCTGTAACGGGCACTCCCGTAACTGACTTACTTACGCTCGTCAATTCTGCTCAAAGACCATCTTCCACCTTATTCTCGTTATCCCTTCTCAGCTTAACGGGACTCTCTTGAAACGTTCATCAGATGTACTCTTCTTTTCATTGCTTTCTCATATGATATGAGTGAATTATAACAAATCTAAATTTTGTCTGTCAATTGATTTTAGCAATTTTCTTAAAGTGTTTCGAATTCTTCCACATCAACCTGTCTAAAAGACAGTACCCAAGCATCTAATTCGTCTTCCGTATTCAAAGCAGCTGGATCTTTTTCTGCTTTTTCATTGATCGAAGAAACCACACCTGTCACCGGACTTTTGAATTCACTGACTGCTTTTTCCGCTTCAACTTCTAAAAATGGTTCGCCAGCCTTCACTGTTTGACCAATTTTAGGAAAAGAGACAAATGAAACTTCGCCTAATTCATCTTGTATTTCTTTGGTTAATCCCATACAAAAATCCTTATCGTTATGCAAAACCCATAATCCATCTTTTTTCTTTAAGTGTGCCATTTTATCCGAATACTCCTTTATATGCGTCTTCATTGAAGCCGTTAATGATGAATTTTCCATCTTTGACTATCATTGGTCGTTTCACCAACATGCCGTCGCTAGTCAATATACGACTTGCCTCTTCAATCGTCAAGTCTTTTACCTGATCCTTAAGATTTAGCTCACGATATTTCATTCCGCTGGTATTAAAGAAACGGCGCAGTGGAAGGTCTGTACTTTCCATCCAGGCTTCAAGCTCCTCTGCTGAGGGAGTTTGACTCACTAAATCAATCGCTTCAAATTCCACCCCTTCTGCCTTCAGCCAAGCCTTGGCTTTTTTGCAGGTGGAACATTTGGGATATTCATAAAACTTATACACGACGGGTCCTCCTAGTTTCCAGCTTCTTCGCAGTTTGATAACGCATTGAAAGAATCAAGCCAATTCCCATCATATTTCCGATGATCGACGAGCCCCCTTGACTAATAAAAGGCAGCGGAATCCCCGTCAATGGCAACAGTCCAATATTGGCGCCAATATTTTCAAACACATGGAACAAAATCATCATGATAATGCCCGTTGCGATATAAGCATAAAATTCATTATTCATATCAAAGCATACACGAATCATGCGATAAATCAATACAAAGTACAGCAGAATCACAAATGCTCCGCCGATAAAACCAAAGTTCTCACCAATCACACTAAAAATCATATCCGATTCACGAACTGGCACATACACATTACTCACATTATAACCTGTCCCAAACATGCCGCCTGAGCCGATAGCCATCAGCGCATGAGCTAACTGGAAGCTTTGTCCCTGAGGATCATGGAACGGGTCCAGCCAGGAATCAATCCGGGCAAACTGGTAGCTCTTAAAGCCGACATTCGACAAAAGCTCCCGACCAAAGTCAGTCGTTACTAGTAAAATGACCGCAGTCCCGGTCACGGCCACAAGCACAATCGCCGGCACCACAATCAGCCAAGAAATCCCTGACATTAAGAACATCCCAGCAAAAATAGCTAAAAACACCAGCATCGTTCCAAAGTCATTTTGCATCTTAACTAAAACCAAAACAGGAATCGTGGCTAAAACCAGCTTGCCGATTAACAGCAGATCCGTTTTCAGCGTGCGTAAACTATTTTTCACATTATGCTGGGTGATTATCAGCGCCAGCATTAATATATACGCGATCTTCATTAACTCCGAAGGTTGGAAGGTCATCGTTCCAAATCTAAACCAGTTTTTTGATCCCGTGGAAGCCGCTAACGTTGGATCATAATACTCCAGCAAGGCTAACATAACCGCCAAACCAATGACATACAAAAACGGCGTTAAACGCCACAACCATTTAGCATCCAAATGCATAATAATAACTACTACTAAAGCACCCAATGCATACCATAAACTCTGCATTGCAATGCCGCGAAAAATATTTGTATCTCTAGGGTCGTGTGTTAACGCCACATAGAGGGAAAGCAAACCAATCAAACAAAGCAGAAAGACCGGCAAAATGACCCCGTAATCAATCCGATTGTCTTTATTTCTTTTAAGTGTATCCATGTGTCATCCCTTTTCCAACGATATACTTGCTTATTATAGACGCTTCTAGCTGCGAATAAAAGGCCGCATCCACGACTTTGAAAAAAATTTAGTCTTCTATTTTAATTATGTTCAATTCCTTTAGCAACAGCCAGATTCCCCACTGAATGACCATAAATACTAGGACAAATTGCAATTTCCCAACGGACCAATCCCCGATTAACAAAGATAAGGTTGACACAGGATGCAAAATCAACTCGATGGAATGAATACGTTCAAAGCGTCCAATGTAAATAGCGACCCCCGATAAGAATGCCAATAAGGTTAAACTAAACCCAGAATAATTCTTCCCATAAGGAAGCTGCCTAACTATGCCAACAGCTTGATTCATTCCAACTAATACCATGATAAAAATCGGCAGCACCAATAAAAGAAACAACAGCCAATCCGTCGGAACAAGCTGAAACAACCCCTGCGACTGATAAATACTTAAGGCTTCCAAATGAAACAAATCAGTTAGCAGATATGGAACATTAGGAAAGAACAATAACCACAATCCGCCGAAAAGATAGCGCCAGTTAGTCTGGATACGGGTAAAAAGCAGACCAAACTCAATCGGCAGCCAGGCTAAAAAGACATTCAAGCTCATGAATGAGAAAGGGTTGGGATAAGCCGTCATAGCAATGATATAAATGACTATCAGCAATCGATAAATTACCGGCTTGCTTATTTTGGTTTTCATAACCGACAACCTCCTCTCAATTATTGGTATAAATAAAATCGATAACCTCATTTGACTCAGGTTATCGACTAAAAATTTGTTATTTATTGCAGAAAAAGCCAAACTTCCTGCCCAGTTTTCTGCCCATGTGGACAAAAAGTGTAAAACGAACGCCGTCATGAATCAAGGAAAAACCTTGATATGACGGCGTTTTAAGCTAGTGCCAGCTGCAGGGATCGAACCTGTGACCTACGCGTTACGAGTGCGTTGCTCTACCAACTGAGCTAAGCTGGCCAATTGATACAAATGAAATTATAGAAAACTTTTAACAAAAAGTAAAGCCCCAACGTCTGTCAAAAGCGGTTACATGAAAATTTCAACGAAATATGCTATAATGTACTTAAGCTGTAAGATTAAAGGGGGAGTTTTTTACATGGCCACATTTGGTAAAATGACAACGCAGATCGACCCTTCAGAAGCAGGGAAAGATTTTCCTGTTCAGACACGTGTAACGTTTACTGTTCGCAATCAGCCCCAAACCGGCGTGATTACTAAGCAGCTGAAAAATGCCGCTGTAGTAGAGATTGATGAGACCACCAAAAACGCTGAATTGATTAATCAGTCCAACGGAGTTGTAGTTATCAACTATAAAGAAATGAAAAAAATTCAGTGATCCTAAACGGATCACTGAATTTTTTATTTTGTACCAAATAAACGGTCACCCGCGTCACCTAAACCAGGAACAATGTAACCATGTTCGTTTAAGTGATCATCTAATGCAGCAGTATAAATGTCTACATCTGGGTGGGCATCTTGTAAAGCTTTAACGCCTTCTGGAGCAGCCACTAAGCAGACAAATTTCATGTTTGAAGCGCCGCGTTTTTTCAATGAATCGATCGCCATGATCGCTGATCCACCAGTTGCCAGCATTGGATCAACGATAAATAATTGACGGCTGTCAATATCTTCCGGCATTTTGAAGAAGTATTCATGAGGCTCTAAGGTCTCTTCATCACGGAATAAGCCGATATGGCCGACTTTAGCAGCTGGAATTAATTCTAAGATTCCGTCTACCATCCCAATACCTGCTCGCAGGATTGGCACGATCGCTACTTTTTTACCTGATAATGTTTTTTGTACTGATTTTTGCATTGGTGTTTCAATTTCGATATCTTCTAACGGCATATCACGAGATACTTCATAAGCCATTAAGTTGGCAATCTCACCAACCACTTCACGAAATACTTTCGTTCCGCAGTCCTTGTCCCGGATAATTGTTAATTTGTGTTGAATTAATGGATGATCAATTACTTGAAACTTTCCCATAATGAATAGCTCCTCATCTATATTTTACTCTTATTATAAGGCAAACCTTATTAGAAAACTAGTCATAATACTAGACATTCAAAGGATGTGCATCAGTTAGTTCTAAGATTGCTTTTTTCACTGCATCTAAGCGGCTTTCGTCACCTGCAGAACGCAAGGTTTCCACGATTAATTCAGCAATTTTCTTCGCGTCGTCGGCTTTAAAGCCACGACTAGTGA
>LIDZ01012771.1_pt14 | contig 20648 bp, 18 predicted proteins | sample 644651 | NCBI WGS metagenome assembly LIDZ01 (sample SAMN03856242, study PRJNA289617) | food metagenome | isolation source: wine grapes on drying loft during traditional withering process | host: Vitis vinifera cv. Corvina | place: Italy: Gargagnago di S. Ambrogio di Valpolicella | collected 2014-01 | reverse complement strand
CACTTTTGGTTACTTTTAGTGCTTTTTAAAAGTAACTCGCCGAAGGCGAAACAGTCTGCCCCTAGGCAGACGCTATTGATCTCAAACCTTCAGGCGCCGCCGAGAATCGGGAAATATCGATTTGTTACCGCACATCCGCCCCGGTAACCTCCCGCCCCGCCGTGAGGCATTTCCACCCGAAAACAAAGCATTTCATCGCCCCGAATCAACCCGCTCCCACGCTGGACTTGCCGGATCATAAGGCTTTGCCAATAATGGGCGCGTTATTTGCTTCGTTGATAGGTTTGCCAACTCTGGCACTTGCATAAAGCTTTTTGGATGTCAATTAGCCTGAATACGATTTCATGCGCTTCTGTAACTAGTTGTCGCATTGAAGAAATATCGACTTTCAGCCTGCCGCTAAAATGCCGACCACTCGCCGAAGGCTAGTCGGGTCCAGAGACCCGCCGGCACCTCGCGTCGCAATTTCTGATTCCTCCTGTTCATTGAGCGCCTCGCTCACTGCCATTTGTCGCGTTATACCGATGGAGTTCCAAGAAATGAAAAAGCTCATGCTGCTGGGTGCGCTGGCACTGACCGTATTGGCACAGCCCGTATTCGCCGATGAAAAGCCCATGAAGATCGGCATCGAAGCGGCATACCCTCCGTTTGCCTCCAAGGCACCGGACGGCAGCATCGTCGGCTTCGACTACGACATCGGCAACGCCTTGTGCGAAGAGATGAAGGTCAAGTGCGTATGGGTCGAGCAGGAATTCGACGGCCTGATCCCCGCGCTGAAAGTGCGCAAGATCGACGCCATCCTGTCCTCGATGTCCATCACCGAAGACCGCAAGAAGTCCGTCGACTTCACCAACAAGTACTACAACACCCCGGCCCGTCTGGTCATGAAGCAGGGCACCGTCGTCAGCGATGGCATGACCGAACTCAAGGGCAAGAACATCGGCGTGCAGCGTGGCTCGATCCACGAGCGTTTCGCCCGCGAAGTCCTGGCCCCGCTGGGTGCTGAAATCAAGCCGTACAGCTCGCAGAACGAAGTCTATCTGGACATCGGCGCCGGTCGTCTTGACGGCACCGTGGCCGACGCCACCCTCCTGCAGGACGGCTTCCTGAACACCGAATCCGGCAAAGGCTACGCGTTCGTCGGCCCGGCCTTCACCGACGTCAACTACTTCGGCGACGGCGTCGGCATTGCCGTGCGCAAAGGCGACAAGGCTGATCTGGACAAGCTCAACGCAGCCATCGCGGCCATTCGTGCCAACGGCAAATACAAAGCCATTCAAGACAAGTACTTCGACTTCGACATCTACGGCAAGTAACGTGGTTTGAAGCCGTCAATGGCGCAAGCAGCCGGTCACCGTACCGACTGATTGCGCCATTTTTCTATCCCGCGCTTGAGGGCCAAACAACATGTTGAAAGGTTACGGAGCCGTCATCCTCGACGGTGCATGGCTGACCTTGCAGCTCGCTCTGTGCTCCATGGCGCTGGCGATCGTGCTCGGCCTGATCGGCGTGGCATTGCGGCTGTCGCCGGTGCGATGGCTGGCATGGCTGGGCGATCTGTATTCCACCGTGATCCGCGGCATTCCCGATCTGGTGCTGATCCTGCTGATTTTCTACGGCGGTCAGGACCTGCTCAACCGCATCGCGCCGCTGCTCGGTCACGACGACTACATCGACCTGAACCCGCTGGTGGCCGGCATCGGCACGCTGGGTTTCATTTTTGGCGCGTACCTGTCGGAGACCTTCCGCGGCGCTTTCATGGCCATCCCGAAAGGGCAGGCCGAAGCGGGCATGGCCTACGGCATGAGCAGTGGCCGGGTGTTCTTCCGCATTCTGGTGCCGCAGATGATTCGCCTGGCGATCCCCGGGTTCACCAATAACTGGCTGGTACTGACCAAGGCCACCGCGCTGATTTCCGTGGTCGGTCTGCAGGACATGATGTTCAAGGCCAAGCAGGCGGCCGATGCCACCCGCGAACCCTTCACTTTCTTCCTCGCAGTCGCGGCCATGTACCTGGTGATCACCAGTGTCTCGCTGCTGGTACTGCGCTACATCGAAAAACGTTACTCGGCCGGCGTAAGGGTGGCAGACCTATGATTTTCGACTACAACGTCGTCTGGGAAAGCCTGCCGCTGTACGTCGGCGGCCTGCTGATCACCCTCAAACTGCTCGCGCTGTCACTGTTCTTCGGCCTGCTCGCCGCACTGCCGCTTGGCCTGATGCGCGTGTCGAAAATCGCCTGGGTCAATCTGCTGGCGTGGAGCTACACCTACGTCATTCGCGGCACGCCGATGCTGGTGCAGTTGTTCCTTATCTACTACGGGCTGGCGCAGTTCGAGGCGGTGCGTGAGAGCATTCTGTGGCCGTGGCTGTCGAGCGCGACCTTTTGCGCGTGCCTGGCCTTCGCCATCAACACCAGCGCCTACACCGCTGAAATCATCGCCGGCAGCCTGAAGTCCACGCCGCCGGGCGAGATCGAGGCGGCACGGGCGATGGGCATGTCGAAAGCCAAGATGTACCGCCGCATTCTGCTGCCGTCGGCCCTGCGCCGGGCGCTGCCGCAGTACAGCAACGAAGTGATCATGATGCTGCAGACCACCAGTCTGGCTTCCATCGTCACGTTGATGGATATCACCGGTGCGGCGCGCGCGGTCAACGCGCAGTTCTACCTGCCGTTCGAGGCCTACATCACCGCAGGCGTTTTCTACCTGTGCCTGACGTTCATTCTGGTGAAACTGTTCAAGCTGGCCGAGCGCCGCTGGCTCAGTTACCTCGCCCCGAGGAAGCACTGATATGCAGCGCATCGATCACGATTTGCCGTGGGGCAACCTCGGCACCCAGCGCACCTTGAGTGTGTTCCGTTTCGGCCAGGGCGAGCGCAAGGCCTACATTCAGGCCAGCCTGCACGCCGATGAGTTGCCGGGCATGCGCACCGCCTGGGAATTGAAGAAACGCCTGACACAGCTGGAAGAGCAGGGCTTGCTCAAGGGCGTCATCGAGCTGGTGCCGGTCGCCAACCCGATCGGTCTGGGCCAGTTGCTGCAGGGCAACCATCAGGGCCGTTTCGAGTACGGCAGCGGCAAGAACTTCAACCGCGATTTCACCGAACTCAGCGAGCCAGTTGCCTTGGCGCTGGCGGGCAAGCTCGGCGACGACCCCCACGCCAACATCAAGCTGATTCGTCAGGCCATGGCCGACGTGCTCGAGCAATTGCCGCCCGCCGGCAGCGAGCTGGCCGGGATGCAGCGCGTCTTGCTGAGTCACGCCTGCAACGCCGACGTGGTGCTGGACCTGCATTGCGACACCGACGCCTCGCTGCACATGTACGCTTTGCCCCAGCACTGGCCCCAATGGCGTTCGCTGTCGGCGCATCTGGGGGTGACCGTTGCGCTGCTGGCTGAAGATTCCGGCGGCAGCTCGTTCGACGAAGCCTGTTCGCTGCCGTGGCTGCGTTTGTCCAAGCAGTTCCAGGACGCGCAGATTCCTCTGGCCTGCCTGTCGACCACGCTGGAGCTGGGCGGTCAGGCCAACACCGGCAAGGCCGAAGCCGAGGCCTACGCCGAAGGCATTCTGGCGTTTCTGGCCGAGCAGGGCCTGATCGGCGGCGAGTGGCCGCAACCGGTCCATGAGGCTTGTGAGGGCATGCCCTTCGAAGGCACCGAAATGATTTATGCGCCGCATCCCGGCGTGCTGACGTTTTTACGTCCGGCGGGAGCCTGGGTCGAACCCGGCGAACCGCTGTTCGAGGTCATTGACCCGTTGACCGATCGCGCCACCACCGTCTGTGCCGGTACGGCCGGGGTGCTGTTCGCCATCGAAAAACTGCGATACGCCCAGCCGGGCTTCTGGATGGCCAAAGTGGCCGGCCGCACGCCGTTGCGCAGCGGCCGCCTGCTCAGTGACTGATTACTTGTGAGAACCGACATCATGAACAAACTGGAAGTCCAGGACCTGCACAAGTGCTATGGCAGTCACGAAGTGCTCAAAGGCGTTTCGCTGACCGCCAGAGCCGGCGATGTCATCAGCATCATCGGCTCCAGCGGCTCGGGTAAAAGCACCTTTCTGCGCTGCATTAACTTGCTGGAGCAGCCAAAATCCGGCCGCATCCTGCTCAACAACGAAGAGCTCAAGCTCGTCTCCAACAAGGCCGGCGGCTTGAAGGCGGCGGACCCCAAACAGCTGCAGCGCATGCGTTCGCGCCTGTCGATGGTGTTTCAGCACTTCAACCTGTGGTCGCACATGACCGCGATGGAAAACATCATCGAGGCGCCCGTGCACGTCCTGGGCGTGCCGAAGAAAGAAGCGCTGGAAAAGGCAGAACATTACCTGAACAAGGTCGGTGTCTATCACCGCAAGGACGCTTACCCGGGGCACATGTCCGGCGGCGAACAGCAGCGCGTGGCGATTGCCCGGGCGCTGGCCGTGGAACCGGAAGTCATGCTGTTTGACGAACCAACGTCCGCCCTCGACCCCGAGCTGGTCGGCGACGTGCTGAAAGTCATGCAGGCGCTGGCTCAGGAAGGCCGAACCATGGTGGTGGTGACCCACGAAATGGGCTTCGCCCGTGAAGTGTCGAACCAGCTGATCTTCCTGCACAAGGGCCTGGTCGAAGAGTCCGGCAACCCCCGTGAAGTGCTGGTCAATCCGAAATCCGAGCGTCTGCAGCAGTTCCTGTCCGGCAGTTTGAAGTAGCCCGCCCGCCACGTGAGAGCGGTGCGTTTTGCATCAGAACGGTTCATGCTGCGCGTCATCCAGACCGCAGCCATTGACTGCAGGTTACAGAATCCCATCGCATGCCAGGCGTGCGACCCCTTTTAGCGACACGTTTCGGACTGCACGCCATGACTGCCCATCGAATCGGATTTCTCATCTGGCCCGGCACCAAAGCCTTGACCCTGGCGCTGGCGGAGGAAGCCCTGCGTGTTGCTCAGCGCGTTCACCCCGAAGTGGTTTACGAACTGTCGTTTCTGCAGGCCGAGCCGCCCGTTGACGCTGCCGGTTGGCAGCTGCCGGGCGAGCCGTGGGTCGGTCGTCTGGAAGGGTTTCAGAAGCTGTTTCTGCTAGCCGACGAGCCGCCGGCGCCGATGTCTTCGGCCCTCGGTGGCGCGCTCAAACAACTGGTTCGTGCCGGTTGCGTGATCGGTGGATTGTCGGCGGGCGTGTACCCGCTGGCGCAGTTGGGTCTGCTCGACGGTTACCGTGCCGCGGTGCACTGGCGCTGGCAGGATGATTTCGCCGAGCGCTTCCCAAAGGTCATTGCCACCAGTCATCTGTTCGACTGGGATCGTGATCGCCTGACCGCCTGCGGCGGGATGTCGGTGCTGGATCTGCTGCTGGCGGTGCTGGCCCGTGATCACGGCGCCGAGCTGGCCGGCGCGGTGTCGGAAGAACTGGTGGTGGAGCGCATTCGTGAAGGCGGCGAGCGGCAGCGGATTCCATTGCAAAACCGTCTCGGTTCCAGCCACCCGAAGCTGACCCAGGCGGTGCTGTTGATGGAAGCCAACATCGAAGAACCGCTCACCACCGACGAAATCGCCCAGCACGTGTGCGTGTCGCGCCGTCAGTTGGAGCGCATCTTCAAGCAGTACCTCAATCGCGTGCCGAGCCAGTACTACCTCGAACTGCGCCTGAACAAGGCCCGACAGATGCTGATGCAGACCAGCAAATCGATCATTCAGATCGGCCTGTCCTGCGGGTTCTCCTCAGGGCCGCATTTCTCCAGCGCCTACCGCAACTTCTTCGGCGCCACCCCCCGCGAAGACCGCAACCAGCGCCGCAGCAGCAGCCCGTTCGAATTGTCCTCGGTGCCCGCCGAGCGCGGCTGAATATTCAGCTTGGCCGGTTTCGAATCAGCACTGCTCCAGGCGCACGCCACCGGTTAAACTGCGCCTTTGTGACGCAATTTGTCGCATTGCCGAAAACCCCGTAAAAAGCCGGTTTGGCGCTATAAGAAGTTGTCGCTTGGCGGCAAGGCCCGGCCCGAATCAGTCCTTACAATCCTTCCATCGCTCGCCTGTCCCAGGCAGGCGTTCCTCTTCAGGAGACTCCGATGTCCGTTGAGCAAGTACCGGTGCAACGTGCCGATTTTGACCAGGTGATGGTTCCCAACTATGCCCCGGCAGCGTTTATCCCCGTGCGCGGTCAGGGCTCTCGCGTCTGGGATCAGTCGGGGCGTGAACTGATTGATTTCTCCGGCGGCATCGCGGTCAACGTGCTGGGCCACGCGCACCCTGCGCTGGTCGGCGCGCTGACCGAACAGGCCAACAAGCTGTGGCACGTTTCCAACGTCTTCACCAACGAACCGGCGCTGCGCTTCGCCAAGAAACTGGTCGACGCCACCTTCGCCGACCGCGTCTTCTTCTGTAACTCCGGCGCTGAAGCCAACGAAGCTGCGTTCAAGCTGGCCCGCCGCGTTTCCCACGATCTGTATGGCCCGGACAAGTACGAAATCGTCGCAGCCCTGAACAGCTTCCACGGTCGCACCCTGTTCACCGTGAGCGTCGGCGGTCAGCCGAAATACTCCGACGGCTTCGGCCCGAAAATCACTGGCATTACCCACGTCCCGTTCAATGACCTCGACGCGCTGAAAGCCGCCGTCTCGGACAAGACCTGCGCGGTGGTGCTGGAGCCGATCCAGGGCGAGGGCGGCGTACTGCCTGCCGAACTCGACTACCTGCAAGGCGCGCGCAAGTTGTGTGACGACCACAACGCGCTGCTGGTCTTCGACGAAGTCCAGAGCGGCATGGGCCGCAGCGGTCACCTGTTTGCCTACATGCATTACGGCGTGACGCCGGACATCCTGTCCAGCGCGAAAAGCATTGGCGGCGGCTTTCCGATGGCGGCCATGCTGACTACCGAAAAACTCGCCAAGCACCTGGCCGTTGGCGTCCACGGCACCACCTACGGCGGCAACCCGCTGGCGTGCGCGGTGGGCGAGGCGGTCATCGACGTGATCAACACCCCGCAAGTGCTGGCCGGCGTGAAGGCCAAGCATGAACGGTTCAAGGCCCGTCTGGAGAAGATCGGTCAGCAATACGGCGTGTTCAGCCAGGTGCGCGGCATGGGTCTGTTGATCGGCTGCGTGTTGACCGAGGCCTGGAAGGGCAAGGCCAAGGACTTCTTCAACGCCGCCGAGCAGGAAGGCGTCATGGTGCTTCAGGCCGGTCCCGATGTGGTGCGTTTCGCGCCGAGTCTGGTGGTTGAAGACGCCGACATCGAGGAAGGCCTGAACCGTTTCGAACGGGCGGTCGCCAAGCTGACCGGGGCGTAAGTCCTTCGGTCGACCGGGACACACCCTTTGGCTGATTGGCGTACGCCTTCCCTGTAGGAGTGAGCTTGCTCGCGATAGCGTTGTGTCAGATGCAGATGCCTCGCTGGACCACCGCTATCGCGAGCAAGCTCACTCCTACGAGTTGTAGCCAGACAGACCTTTTTTATTGCCGTTAAACCGGCCCGATTTTTTTCTCAAGGAGTGACACCATGCTGGTGATGCGCCCCGCGCAAATGGCGGATCTGAGCGAGGTTCAACGACTCGCGGCAGACAGCCCGATTGGTGTCACGTCCCTGCCGGATGACGCTGGACGTCTGGGTGACAAGATTGCCGCGTCCGAAGCCTCGTTCTCGGCGGAAGTCAGTTTCAACGGCGAAGAGACCTACTTCTTTGTCCTCGAAGACACAGAAGCGGGTCGTCTGGTGGGCTGTTCCGGAATCGTCGCTTCGGCGGGCTATTCCGAGCCGTTCTACAGCTTTCGCAACGAAACCTTCGTCCACGCCTCCCGCGAACTGAAGATCCACAACAAGATTCACGTGCTTTCGCAGTGCCACGACCTCACGGGCAACAGCCTGCTGACCAGCTTCTACGTGCTGCCTGAACTGGTTGGCACGCTGTGGTCCGAGCTCAACTCCCGCGGCCGTTTGCTGTTCGTCGCCAGCCATCCCGAGCGCTTCGCCGATTCAGTGGTCACCGAAATCGTCGGTTACAGCGACGACCACGGCGACTCGCCGTTCTGGGACGCCATCGGGCGCAACTTCTTCGACATCAACTACGCCGAAGCCGAGCGCCTGTGCGGGCTGAAAAGCCGCACCTTCCTCGCCGAGCTGATGCCCCATTACCCGATCTACGTGCCGCTGCTGCCCGATGAAGCGCAAGAAGCCATGGGCCAGGTCCATCCGCGTGCGCAGATCACCTTCGATATCCTGATGCGCGAAGGCTTCGAGACCGACCATTACATCGACATCTTCGACGGCGGGCCGACCCTGCACGCGCGGGTGTCCGGCATTCGCTCCATCGCCCAGAGCCGCGTCGTGCCGGTCAAGGTCGACACGGTCAGCACCGGTGATGCGGTCAAGGGTGGCCGACCTTATCTGGTTTCCAATGGCCAGCTGCAGGATTACCGCGCGGTGATGCTGGAACTGGACTGGGTGCCTGGCAAACCGGTGGCCCTGAGCCTGGCCGCGGCCGAAGCGCTGGGCGTCGGCGAAGGCGCCAGTGTGCGTATCGTCGCGGTCTGACAACCGGGTCATGTTGGGTTGAGATGAGTTGACGGCGACCGGTGCTGCAGTGGCAGGCCGACGCCGTAAAGCAGGTTAGCGAGTTCGCCGGGGGTTGCAGAACCAACGGCTTGAGGAGAAAGCATGATCGTTCGTCCCGTACGCAGCAGTGACCTTCCGGCGCTGATCGAGCTGGCGCGCAGCACCGGCGCAGGCCTGACCACCTTGCCGGCCAATGAAGAGCGTCTGGCGCACCGGGTCGGCTGGGCCGAGAAGACCTTCCGTGGCGGTGCCGGGCGGGGCGATGCTGATTACCTGTTCGTGCTCGAGGATGACGACGAGAAAGTCGTGGGCATTTCCGCCGTCGCGGGCGCGGTGGGGCTGCGCGAGCCCTGGTACAACTACCGGGTCGGCCTGACGGTCAGCGCTTCCCAAGAGCTGAACATCTACCGCGAGATCCCGACACTGTTTCTGGCCAACGACCTCACCGGCAACTCCGAGCTGTGTTCGCTGTTCCTCCACGCCGACTACCGCAACGGCCTCAACGGCCGCTTGCTGTCCAAGGCGCGGATGCTGTTCATCGCCGAATTCCCGGAGCTGTTCGGCACCAAGACCATCGCTGAAATGCGCGGCATCTCCGACGAGCAGGGTCATTCGCCGTTCTGGGAAAGCCTGGGCCGACACTTCTTCAAAATGGAATTCAGTCAGGCCGACTACCTCACCGGTGTTGGTAACCGCGCTTTTATTGCCGAGCTGATGCCGAAGTTTCCGCTGTACAGCTGCTTCCTTTCGGAGGCCGCGCGCGAAGTCATCGGCCGCGTACACGTCAGCACCGAACCGGCGCTGGCGATGCTCAAGGCCGAAGGCTTCAGTTACCAGGGTTACGTCGACATTTTCGACGCCGGCCCGGCCATCGAGTGCGAAACCAGCAAGATCCGCGCGGTCCGCGACAGCCAGGCGCTGGTGCTGGCGGTCGGGACGCCGGGCGACGATGCGACGCCATTCCTTATTCACAACCGCAAGCGCGAAGACTGCCGCGTGACCGCTGCGCCTGCGCGTCTTGCCGCCGGCACATTGGTGGTCGACCCGCAGACGGCCAAGCGCTTGCGCCTCAGCGCCGGTGATCAAGTGCGCGCTGTGCAACTGTCGCCTGCCCGGGAGAGTATTTGATGAACACTTTGTACATTGCCGGTGCCTGGCAGGACGGGCAGGGCGACGCATTCAATTCCCTGAACCCGGTGACCCAGCAGGTGATCTGGTCCGGCAAAAGCGCAACGGCTGAACAGGTCGACGCGGCAGTGAAATCGTCTCGTCAGGCGTTTCCGGCCTGGGCGACGCGCAGCCTGGACGAGCGCATCGCCGTGCTCGAAGCCTTCGCTGCTGCGCTGAAGAGCCGCGCCGATGAAATCGCCCGTTGCATCGGTGAGGAAACCGGCAAGCCGCTGTGGGAATCGGCGACTGAAGTGACCAGCATGGCTAACAAAGTCGCGATCTCGATTCAGAGCTACCGCGAGCGGACGGGCGAGAAGAGCGGCCCCCTGGGCGACGCCACCGCTGTGCTGCGACACAAGCCCCACGGCGTGGTGGCGGTGTTCGGGCCTTACAATTTCCCGGGTCACTTGCCTAACGGGCACATCGTCCCGGCGCTGCTGGCGGGCAACACCGTGGTGTTCAAGCCCAGCGAACTGACGCCCAAAGTCGCCGAACTGACCGTGCAATGCTGGATCGAAGCCGGTCTGCCGGCGGGCGTGCTCAATCTGCTGCAAGGTGCCCGTGACACCGGCATCGCGCTGGCCGGGCATTCAGGCATCGACGGGTTGTTCTTCACCGGTTCCAGTCGCACCGGCAATTCCCTGCATCAACAGTTCGCCGGCCGTCCGGACAAGATTCTTGCCCTGGAGATGGGTGGCAACAACCCGCTGGTGGTCGATCAGGTCGCCGATGTCGATGCCGCGGTCTACACCGTGATTCAGTCGGCGTTTATTTCCGCCGGCCAGCGCTGCACCTGCGCTCGCCGTCTGCTGGTGCCCGAAGGGGCGTGGGGCGATGCATTCCTGGCGCGGCTGGTTGAGGTGACATCGACCCTTCAGGTCGGCGCGTTCGATCAACAACCTGCGCCGTTTATGGGTTCGGTGATTTCCCTTGCCGCTGCCCGTGCGCTGCTTGATGCCCAGGAATTGATGCTGGCCAACGGCGCGGTTGCCTTGCTCGAAATGACCCAGCCTGGCGCGCAGTCGGCGCTGCTGACCCCGGGCATCATCGACGTCAGTGACGTGACTGGTCGTGCCGATGAGGAGCTGTTCGGGCCACTGTTGCAGGTCATTCGCTACGCTGATTTCGACGCAGCGATCGAAGAGGCCAACGCCACGCAGTACGGGCTGGCGGCGGGGCTGTTGTCGGACTCCCAGGCGCGCTATCAACAGTTCTGGCTGCAGAGCCGCGCGGGTATCGTGAACTGGAACAAGCAGCTGACCGGCGCGGCCAGTACCGCACCGTTCGGCGGTGTCGGCGCCTCCGGTAACCATCGCGCCAGCGCCTATTACGCGGCGGATTATTGCGCGTACCCGGTGGCCTCGCTGGAGACGGAGACCCTGGCACTGCCTGCCACCCTGACGCCCGGCATCACCCTGAATTGAGCGCGCTCCTTGATAGCGCAGCGCACGTCGAAGAACGTGCACATAAAAACAGATCCACGGAGCCTCACCGATGAAATCCTGTGAAGTCAACTTTGACGGTCTAGTGGGCCCGACCCACAACTACGGTGGGCTGTCCTACGGCAACGTTGCGTCCCAGAACAACTGCCAGCAATCCTCCAACCCGCGCGAGGCCGCTTTGCAGGGGCTGGCCAAAATGAAAGCGCTGATGGAGATGGGGTTCACCCAGGGCGTACTGGCCCCCCAGGAACGTCCCGACGTGGCCGGTCTGCGCAAGCTGGGCTTCAGCGGCAGCGACGCACAGGTGATCGAGCGCGCCGCCAAAGAGTCGATGCCGCTGCTGGCCGCCAGTTGCTCAGCGTCGAGCATGTGGGTGGCCAATGCCGCCACGGTCAGCCCGAGCGCCGACACCGCTGACGGCCGCGTGCATTTCACCGCCGCCAACCTCAACTGCAAATACCACCGCAGCATCGAGCACCCGACCACCAGCCGTGTCCTCGGCGCGATGTTCGCTGATCAGCAGCATTTCGCCCACCACGCGGCGCTGCCTGCCGTCGCCCAGTTCGGCGACGAAGGTGCGGCCAATCACACGCGCTTTTGTCGCAGCTACGGAGAGCCCGGCGTCGAATTTTTCGTCTTCGGCCGCGCCGCGTTCGACAGCCGGTTCCCTGCACCGCAGAAATACCCGGCCCGTCAGACCCTCGAAGCGTCCCAGGCCGTTGCGCGTCTGCATGGCCTGAGCGCCGAGGGCGTGGTCTTCGCCCAGCAGAACCCGGCGGTGATTGATCAGGGCGTGTTCCACAACGACGTGATCTCGGTCGGTAACGGTGAAGTCCTGTTCTATCACGAGGACGCCTTCCTCAACACCGAGCCCATGCTCGCCGAACTGCACAACAAGCTCGGTCAACGCGGCGGTCGCTTCCAGGCCATTTGCGTGCCGCGCAGTGAAGTGGCCGTGGAGGACGCGGTGCGTTCGTACCTGTTCAACAGCCAGTTACTGTCCCGCGCCGACGGTTCGATGCTGCTGATCGTGCCGGAAGAGTGCCGCAGCAACGAGCGCGTGTGGCATTACTTGCAGCGCCTGCTGGCGGACGACAGCCCGATCCGCGAGGTCAAGGTATTTGACCTCAAGCAGAGCATGCAGAACGGCGGCGGCCCGGCGTGCCTGCGTCTTCGCGTGGCGCTGAATGAAACCGAACTGGCGGCGGTCAATCCAGGCGTTATCATGACCGCGCCGCTGTACGACACGCTCACGCAGTGGGTCGACAAGCACTATCGCGACCGCATGAGCGACAGTGATCTGGCCGATCCCCAACTGCTGATTGAATGCCGTACGGCGCTGGACGAGCTGACGCAGCACCTGAAACTGGGCGCGGTTTATCCTTTCCAGATCAACTGATGCACCCCATCCGTTACGCCTGCGCCCAAGCGGAGTCAGGCGACGATGTTTTTGCTTTTAAAGAGAGAGTTTTGCCATGACCGACGCGCTGCGTTTGATCCTTGAAGACACCGACGGCACTCAGCTGGAAACGTCCTGCACCCGATTTGCCGTTATCTGGCAGGGCAAAGAGGTCTGGATTCAACAGGATGGCCGTGGCCAGTTGCTGATCGGCGTGGACGTCGAAGAAGGCGATGCCGAATACGCCAACCTGCTGCTGCGTCCATTGGCGACCAACCTGGTCAGCCTGCAGCTGGAAATGGAACCGGCTGACATGAGCGGCGACGACGAAGAAGGCCACGTGCACGGTCCCGACTGCACCCACGACTAAGCCTGCGCAGGAAGCTCCCCATGCTCGCCCTCGGCAAACTGCTTGAACTGACCCTCGCGGGTCGCGAACCCGCGGAAAAAACTCAGCTGACCGTCGACGGCGTTCGCATGCGCTGGCTCGCTGAAGGGGCACTGGAAGTCCGGCCTCCCGAAGCGCGGGACAATGGCACCGACCTGCTGTTGTCCGCCGGCATCCACGGCAATGAAACCGCGCCGATCGAACTGCTCGACGCGCTGATTCAGGCCATCGCCCGGGGCGAACTCAAGCCCCGCGCGCGTATTCTGTTCCTGTTCGGCAATCCCGAAGCGATGCGTCGCGGCGAGCGCTACGTCGAGCAGGACGTCAATCGGTTGTTCAGCGGCCGTCACGAGCACAGCGGCGGCAGCGAAGCCCTGCGCGCCTGCGAACTCGAGCGTCTGGCCGCCAGCTTCTTCAACATTCCGGACCGCTACCGCCTGCACTACGACCTGCACACGGCGATTCGCGGTTCGAAGATCGAGCAGTTCGCGCTGTACCCGTGGAAGGAAGGTCGCGCCCATTCCCGCCGCGAACTCGCCCGGCTGCGGACGGCCGGCATGGAAGCGGTGCTGCTGCAGAACAAGTCATCGATCGTGTTCAGCGCCTACACCTACGACAAGCTCGACGCCGAAGCCTTCACCCTGGAGCTGGGCAAGGCGCGCCCGTTCGGGCAGAACCAGCAGGTCAATCTCGACAAACTGAAAACCTGCCTCGAACACCTGATCGCCGGCACCGAAGCCGATGAGCCTGCGGATCTGAACGGCTTGCAGCTGTTCAGCGTGGCCCGGGAGATCATCAAACGCAGCGACGCCTTCCAGCTGCACTTGCCGGCGGACATCGAGAACTTCTCGGAGCTGGAAAAAGGCTACGTGCTGGCCGAAGACCTGGCCGATTCACGCTGGGTGATAGAAGAGGAGGGCGCCCGGATCATCTTCCCCAACCCGAACGTCAAAAACGGGCTGCGAGCGGGGATTCTGATCGTGCCGTCGACGGACGAGATATTGGCCTGATCCCGGTCATGCTGGTCTCTTCCCGGCTGAGGCCGGTCCCACTCAGGTAGCGCCAGCATTCAATGAAATGCGTGGCGATCAAACCGGGCTCTTCCCGGCTAAAGCCAGTCCTACAATGGGAACGCGGTAGGTCCGTAGGACCGGTTTCAGCCGGGAAGCAGTTGATCTGGATATTCGGATGCAAATCAACCCGCCGCTTTCTGCACCTCACCCACCCGACGCACCGCACGCAATTTAGTCAGTGTGTCCGCGCAGGTCTTGGCCGCTTCCTGGCCCTTGTGCACGAAGTGATCGAAAAAGAACTTCTGGTGCTCTTCACCGGCGTGGAAGTGGTGCGGGGTCAGCACGACCGAGAACACCGGCACTTCGGTTTCCAGCTGAACCTGCATCAGCGCACTGATCACCGATTGCGCGACGAACTCATGGCGATAGATGCCGCCGTCGACCACCAGACCAGCCGCCACGACGCCGCCATAGCGACCTGACTTGGCCAGCAACTTGGCGTGAAGCGGGATTTCAAACGCGCCGCCGACCTCGAAGAAATCGATGTCGGTCTCGGCGTAACCGTATTGCGCCATCTCGGCGACAAAGCCCTTGCGCGCCTGATCGACGATTTCCTTGTGCCAGCAGGCTTGAATGAAAGCGATGCGCTCGTGAGCGTGAATGGCGGTAGGTTGCATGTGTTCTGACTCCTGTTTAATGAAAAAAACAGGGCGTTTTGGATCGAATGGGATGCCAGGGTACGTGCGAAACCGTCCTCGACGCCAAGCGCCTGAACCCGTCTCGAAAAGATCCTGCTGTGCCAGTCCCGTTCTCTCTTCATCCGGACTATGACCGTCGGCCCCGGGATCACACCGGGTCTGCTGACCTTGCATCGCGCATAAGCTCGCTGCAAGCGCTCGCGGGCTAGACGCATTGCGCGCCATTACCGCCGGTGGGGAATTGCACCCCGCCCTGAGAACGTTGCCAACGGTTTTTTCCGTCGGCGTGCAGTTTGTAACATAGATTCCCGCGATCCGCTTGGAGCCTTTTGATGGTTTTCATCAGCTTTTCTTATAAGGCGTCTTGGCATTCCTGCCTCAAGCCTTGATTATCGATGCCCCGGGCCTCAGAACTGAGGCTCGACCCTTACCAGTGGGAGCTTCATCGTGGCGGTTATCGATCTGCGCAGTGACACCGTGACCCAACCCTCTGCCGGCATGCGCGACGCCATGGCCAGCGCGCCCCTTGGCGATGACGTGTATGGCGAAGACCCGACGGTCAATCGCCTGGAGTCGTGGCTGGCGGAACGTCTGGGTTATGCCGCCGCGCTGTTCGTGCCGACCGGCACCATGAGCAACCTGCTCGGCCTGATGGCCCACTGCGAGCGCGGCGACGAATACATCGTCGGACAGCAGGCGCACACCTACAAATACGAAGGCGGCGGGGCGGCGGTGCTCGGCTCGATTCAGCCTCAGCCCCTGGACAACCAGACGGACGGATCGCTGGACCTGGATCAGGTGGCCGCCGCCATCAAGGCCGACGACTTCCATTTCGCCCGCACCCGCTTGCTGGCCCTGGAAAACACCATGCAGGGCAAGGTCCTGCCAATGGAGTACCTCGCGGCGGCCCGGGCATTCACCCGCGAAAATGGCCTGAGCCTGCACCTCGACGGCGCGCGCCTGTACAACGCCTCCGTCAAGCTGGGCGTGGACGTGGGGGAAATCACCCGGCATTTCGATTCGGTGTCGGTGTGCCTGTCCAAAGGGCTCGGCGCGCCGGTCGGCTCGGTGCTGTGCGGCTCAAGCGAGTTCATCACCAAGGCGCGGCGCCTGCGCAAGATGGTCGGCGGCGGCATGCGTCAGGCCGGGATGCTGGCAGCGGCGGGTTTATTCGCGCTGGAGCATCAGGTCGAGCGGCTGGCCGACGATCATGCCAATGCCACCGCCCTCGGCCAGGCCCTCGCGGACCTCGGTTTTGACGTCGAGCCGGTGCAGACCAACATGGTCTACGTGCAGATCGGCGATCGTGCCCCGGCGCTCAAGGCCTTGTGTGCCGAGCGCGGTATCGTGCTCAGTGCTGCGCCGCGGTTGCGCATGGTCACCCATCTGGATGTGACGTCTGCGCATCTGGACAAGGTGGTGGCGGCCTTTGCCGAATTTGGCGTTCGCTGATCGTGTGATCAGCCCGATTGCCGGTTTCTATCGAATAACACGCTGTACCGAGCGTACAACGCCTATATAATGCGGCCCTTTGCCGTCGCTGCGTCGAATGACGCTATGCATGTGCCAGGCCGCAGTTTCCGTGGAAGAACCTATGAAAAGCGCAGAAATCCGTGAAGCCTTCCTTCGCTTCTTCGAAGAGCAAGGCCACACCCGAGTCGCCTCCAGCTCCCTGATCCCGGGCAACGACCCGACCCTGCTGTTTACCAACGCAGGCATGAACCAGTTCAAGGATTGCTTCCTCGGCCAGGAAAAACGGGCCTACACCCGCGCCGTCAGCAGCCAGAAGTGCGTGCGTGCCGGTGGCAAGCACAACGACCTGGAAAACGTCGGCTACACCGCGCGTCACCACACCTTTTTCGAAATGCTGGGCAACTTCAGCTTCGGCGACTATTTCAAGCGCGACGCAATCACCTACGCCTGGACCTTCCTCACCGGCGTGCTGAACCTGCCCAAGGAAAAACTCTGGGTCACCGTTTACGCCTCGGACGACGAAGCCTACGACATCTGGACCCAAGAGATCGGCGTGCCGGCCGAGCGCATGGTTCGCATCGGTGACAATAAGGGCGCGCCATACGCCTCCGACAATTTCTGGACCATGGGCGACACCGGCCCGTGCGGTCCTTGCACCGAGATCTTCTACGACCACGGCGCCGACATCTGGGGTGGCCCGCCGGGTTCGCCGGAAGAAGACGGCGACCGTTACATCGAGATCTGGAACAACGTATTCATGCAGTTCAACCGCACGGCCGACGGCGTTCTGCACCCGCTGCCAGCGCCATCGGTGGACACCGGCATGGGCCTCGAGCGCGTCAGCGCCGTGCTGCAACACGTCAATTCCAACTATGAAATCGACCTGTTCCAGAGCCTGTTGGCCGCCGCTGCCAAAGCCATCGGCTGCAGCAACGACAATCAGGCGTCCCTGAAAGTCGTCGCCGACCATATTCGTTCGTGCGGCTTCCTCATTGCCGACGGCGTGCTGCCGTCCAACGAAGGCCGTGGCTACGTGCTGCGCCGCATCATTCGTCGCGCCTGCCGTCACGGCAACAAGCTGGGTGCCAAGGGCAGCTTCTTCTATCAGATCGTGGCTGCACTGGTCGCCGAAATGGGCGAAGCCTTCCCCGAACTGAAAAACCAGCAGGCGCACATCGAGCGCGTGCTGAAGGCTGAAGAAGAGCAGTTCGCCAAGACCCTGGAGCAAGGCTTGAAGATCCTCGAGCAGGATCTCGCCGAGCTCAAGGGCACCATCGTCCCTGGCGACGTGGTGTTCAAGCTCTACGACACCTACGGTTTCCCGATGGACCTCACCGGCGACATCGCTCGCGAACGCAACCTGACCCTCGACGAGGCGGGTTTCGAGCGTGAGATGGATGCCCAGCGTGAACGAGCGCGCTCCGCCAGCTCCTTCGGCATGGACTACAACAGCCTGGTGAAGGTCGATGTGGCCACGCAGTTCACCGGCTATAAAGCCACTGCAGGCGAGGCCAAGGTCGTCGCGCTGTACAAAGACGGCATCGCGGTCGAGCAATTGAGCGAAGGCGAGGATGGCGTGGTCATCCTCGACCAGACCCCTTTCTACGCAGAGTCCGGCGGCCAGATCGGTGACAGCGGTTACCTGACTGCCGGCGGCGAAGTGCGCTTCGACGTGAGCGACACCACCAAGACCGGCGGCGCGTTCCTGCATCACGGTGTTCAAGTGTCGGGCAGCCTGAAAGTGGGGACCACCGTCAGCACCGACGTCGCCGCCGAAGTTCGTCAGGCCACATCGCTGAACCACTCCGCCACGCACTTGCTCCACGCCGCGTTGCGTCAGGTGCTGGGCGAACACGTTCAGCAGAAAGGCTCACTGGTCGACAGTCAGCGCCTGCGTTTTGACTTCAGCCACTTCGAAGCCATCAAGCCCGAGCAGCTCAAGGCGCTTGAAGACATCGTCAACGCCGAAGTGCGCAAGAACACCGCCGTCGAAACTGAAGAAACCGACATCGAGACCGCCAAGCAGAAGGGCGCCATGGCGCTGTTCGGCGAGAAGTACGGCGACAGCGTTCGCGTGCTGAGCATGGGCGGCGGTTTCTCGGTGGAGCTGTGCGGCGGCATTCACGCCAACCGCACCGGCGACATCGCGCTGTTCAAGATCATCAGCGAAAGCGGTGTGGCCGCCGGCGTGCGCCGTATCGAAGCGGTGACCGGCGCTGTGGCGCTGGAATACCTGAACGCGGCTGAAGAACAACTGAAGGAAGCCGCGAACCTGGTCAAAGGCAATCGCGACAACGTTCTGGACAAGCTGTCGGCGGTGCTGGAACGCAACCGTCTGCTGGAAAAGCAGCTGGAACAACTGCAGGCCAAGGCGGCCAGTGCTGCGGGCGACGACCTGTCGGGCTCGGCAGTGGACGTCAAAGGCGTCAAAGTCCTCGCTGCCCGTCTCGACGGTCAGGATGGCAAGGCGCTGCTGGCCCTGGTTGATCAACTGAAGAACAAGCTCGGCCGCGCAGTGATCCTGCTCGGCGGGGTGCATGAAGACAAGGTCGTGCTGGTGGCAGGCGTCACCAAAGACCTGACTGGCCAACTCAAAGCCGGTGATTTGATGAAGCAAGCGGCTGCCGCGGTAGGCGGTAAAGGCGGCGGTCGTCCTGACATGGCGCAAGGCGGTGGTGTTGATGCTGCCGGACTCGAAGCAGCGCTGGCACTGGCTGTTCCGTTCGCCGAACAAGGTATTTAAGTCGACCCACCCGGGGCCCGTCGTTCGGGCTCCGGCGCTTCGCGGTTTGAATGATAACGGGCGCCCTTCATGGGCTGAGGCGGCTTCGAGATGGCTTTAATCGTACAAAAGTTTGGCGGCACCTCGGTGGGCTCGGTCGAGCGCATCGAACAGGTGGCCGACAAGGTCAAGAAATTCCGCGATGCGGGCGATGATCTGGTGGTCGTGCTGTCGGCCATGAGCGGCGAAACCAATCGCCTGATCGAACTCGCCCGGCAGATCAGCGATCAGCCGGTGCCACGCGAGCTGGACGTCATCGTTTCCACCGGCGAGCAGGTCACCATCGCTCTGCTGGCCATGGCGCTGATCAAGCGTGGCGTGCCGGCTGTTTCGTACACCGGTAATCAGGTCCGCATCCTGACCGACAGCGCCCATAACAAGGCGCGTATCCTCCAGATCGACGATCAGAAAATTCGCGCTGACCTGAAGGCCGGTCGTGTGGTGGTGGTCGCCGGTTTCCAGGGCGTCGACGAAGACGGCAACATCACGACCCTGGGTCGTGGCGGTTCCGACACCACCGGCGTGGCGCTCGCTGCAGCGTTGAAAGCCGATGAGTGCCAGATCTACACCGACGTCGATGGCGTTTATACGACGGATCCGCGTGTTGTCTCGCAGGCCCAGCGTCTGGACAAGATCACCTTCGAAGAAATGCTGGAGATGGCGAGCTTAGGCTCCAAGGTCCTGCAGATCCGCGCGGTCGAATTCGCCGGCAAGTACAACGTCCCGCTGCGCGTACTGCACAGCTTCAAGGAGGGTCCAGGCACCCTCATTACCATTGATGAAGAGGAATCCATGGAACAGCCGATCATTTCGGGCATCGCCTTCAACCGCGACGAAGCCAAGCTGACCATCCGTGGCGTGCCAGACACCCCGGGCGTTGCGTTCAAGATTCTCGGCCCGATCAGCGGCGCGAACATCGAAGTCGACATGATCGTGCAGAATGTGTCGCACGATAACACCACCGATTTCACCTTCACCGTACACCGCAATGATTACCAGGCGGCGCTGCAGGTTCTGCAGAACACGGCCAACGAAATCGGCGCCCGTGAAGTCATTGGCGACACCAAGATCGCCAAGGTTTCCATCGTCGGTGTCGGCATGCGCTCCCACGCCGGTGTGGCCAGTCGCATGTTTGAAGCGCTGGCCAAGGAGAGCATCAACATCCAGATGATCTCGACATCCGAAATCAAGGTCTCGGTAGTGATCGAAGAGAAGTACCTGGAGCTGGCCGTGCGCGCGCTGCACACTGCCTTCGAACTCGACGCACCACGTCAGGGCGAGTAAGCCTTGGGCAGGGGGCGCGGTTTTGGTCGCGCCTTCCGATACTGAATGTGGGCAATAAACTGTTCTTTTTCCGGCGCTGGTCGATACTGAGACATAGACCTGCGGCCGCTTCCGGCTCGGGCCCCTGCCGTTTGTCTATGCAGACTGTTGTCCCTTGAATGCAAGCGGTAAGGAGATAAGTATGCTGATTCTGACTCGGCGGTGCGCGGAAAGTCTGATCATTGGTGATGGTGAAATCACCGTGACCGTGCTCGGCGTTAAAGGTAATCAAGTACGCCTTGGGGTCAACGCGCCCAAGGAAGTGGCTGTTCATCGCGAAGAGATTTACCTGCGTATAAAGAAAGAGAAGGACGAAGAACCAAGCCATTAATTTTTATTGAATTTTTGGTTTGCAAACGGGGAAAAGGGTGGTTATTATACGCCCCGTGTTGCGGAGAGCTGGCCGAGTGGCCGAAGGCGCTCCCCTG
>LIDZ01012503.1_pt1 | contig 20655 bp, 20 predicted proteins | sample 644651 | NCBI WGS metagenome assembly LIDZ01 (sample SAMN03856242, study PRJNA289617) | food metagenome | isolation source: wine grapes on drying loft during traditional withering process | host: Vitis vinifera cv. Corvina | place: Italy: Gargagnago di S. Ambrogio di Valpolicella | collected 2014-01 | reverse complement strand
CACTCACAGCTGCCAGCGGGGCTCTTAATGTTTAGACCTGTCTTTAATCCGTAATCAAACCATACACACTAATCTTCCGTATTCGGTAGGCGATTAGCATGGAAACTGCATAAGCAACACCTATAATAGCAACACATAGCAGCAGCACCTGAGGCAAGCTGACGGCAAGCTGGACATTATAGATACCGAGACTGGAAAGCAGCAATACTAAGGCATCGTCCGAGAAAAAGTAACCTAACAAACTTCCCAGCACGGCACCCAGTGCAATAACCGGAAGCAGACTGAACGTAATCTGCGTCATTAAATTAAAGGTAGTGTAGCCTATGCCCTTAAGGATGCCAAATTCAAGCTTCCGCTTCAGGATTAAGGTCTTGATTACCAGATATAAAATCAGGCTGACCACTATTACCGTCACCACTGTTATGACTGCTGCTATGGAGGATACGGCTGAACTGAAGGTGCTGAGAAGACTGTCCAGCATTTCTTGCATGTTAGTTATCGTCCATTGTCCAGGGGAACGTTTCTCTAGTTGCTGAATGAATACGTTTGGATCTACACCTTCTTGCAAATAGACATTGAGCGAACCGAGCGCGTAATCTGGCTGTATTCTTTGCAGACCGTCTTTGGTCATGGTCGCCACCATGCCGAGCTGATTAATTTGCTGGCTGAAGCCAGTGATCAGGTAGCTGCCGGTGACACCATTAACAGTAACTTTTACCTCGTCACCGATGGCTTTGTTCTTAAGCTTGGCAATAATCCCCGAAACGGCTATCTCATTGTTATATTTGGGCTGTCGGCCTTTGTAAACCGTCTGTGTCTCCAGCGTGTCAAAATCATCCGAGACCCTGAGCAGAAGGCTCGTATCTTGAATACTAGCGACCCTATTATCCAGTAGTGATGTCTTCTTCACTCCCTTCATGCTTTCAATCGCAGCAATCAGCTCTGGCTGCAGTCGACCGCTTTTCAGTACAAGCAACACGCTGCTTCGCTCTACACCCACAAGCTTCTGCAGAGCAGAGGTATCGCCATTAAAGTTATAGTTCAAGATGGAGCAAAAAATGCTGGAAAAGGTCAATCCTGCTACAATGATCACAATCATCACATTCTGTTTCATTTGCCGGATCAAAGATTTCAGACTTAATGCAACCTGCAGGCCAAGACGCGAGGGTTCCAGAGGAATGCGATTTCGTTTAAAATTATGGGCTAGCATTCCTCTCTGCAGTGCTGCAATCGGGGTGAGGGTCCGCACCCGTCGACTAGATAGAAAGGCCACTAGAAAAACCATTCCAGTGATGATTGCCAAACTAAGCAATGCACTGGACAATCCAAAGGTCGTCGGCCATACCAGACCAATTGAAGCTGAGATCAGGTTGCCGGCAAAAGGCATGGCTACAAGGGAAACGGCTATTCCCGGAATAGCGGCAGCTATAGAAATCGCCGTGAATTGCAGCAGAAGTGCGTTTATAATCTGCCATGAGGTATAGCCGTTTGCTTTTAGTACACCGATATTAAGCAGATTATCTTCAAGTTGCTCTACGATTTGAAAGCGAATAACGATGAGCGAGATCGCAACCATTATCAGAGCAAAGGTAATCAGAATGGCAGTCAAAAAGCCGACAAATACACGATTTCCAGCCATGCCAGACTCTGCGCTTATGACAGAATAGAGGCTATGGCTGCCCGAAGCGGAAATCTTCTCCTCCAGTAGGTGACTTAGATTTTCAACTTGGGTGGGGTCGGTTAAATTTGCGGATAAATAATTGTATTCCGTTTCATCCCCGGTACGTTCCTCTAATTCCCTGTAGGCCTTATCAGTCAAAAATACTTTCAAAGCTCCGTAATTGAAGGTTCCCAGCAGCGGGTCCTCAATAAATCCTCCGATTGTATAGGTATAGTTATGTTTGGCATAAGAAAAGGAAAGGCTGTCACCCTGATTGTACCCCCCACTGACATGGAAAATATACGGCAAATAGATCCTATCGGAATCGATACGCTCAAGCGGAGTCGTTGTTTTAAAGGGAGCCATCGTCCGTGGCTGATCCACATTAAGGATCAGCAGAGGGGCAATGGTATCACTCTGCCCGTACTTCATCTTGGCGTCTGACAGCAGAATTGCAGCTTCGTTCTCCCATTTATCCGTATAAGGATCATTTGTCAGAATGGACTCATATTCCTCGAGATGTTCATCATTGGCCAAGTAGGCGACTAAATCCGGTGTTTGCAGCTCGGACATTTTTTCTTCTTGAAAGGAATTTATTTTTAAAGTGACCGACAGGCCAATGTTCAGCAGCAATACAGCTAGCAGGATCAGCAGAAACAGAGTAGCGGTAGAGCTTTTTCGTTTGCGGATGTTGGACCAGGCGAGTTTCCCGATTACGCTGCTCATCCCTACCACCCCAAATCAGCTAAAAAGGATTGTAGTTGCTCTTGCCGCCCTGGTCCACTAGCCTCACTGTAAGGAGGGAGGTGCAGCTCACCCACCATAACGCCATCCCGCAGATACAGAATCCGGTTGCCGCGCAGCGCGGTTTTGAGATCATGAGTAACCAAAATAATACTTTGCCCAAGCACGTTCACGCCGGTCAGCACGTCTAGCACACTTGCACCCGCTGCACTATTGAGTGCTCCGGTCGGCTCATCGGCGAACACCGCCTTGGGGCTGTTAATTAGAGCGCGGACAATTCCCCCGCGCTGAGCCTCACCGCCGGAGATTTGCGCCGGAAACTTGGCCCATATCGTGGCATCCAGTCCCACTTCAGTCAGCAGCTGCTTGGCCTTGGCTACAGCCAGCGATCTATCCTTCTGAACCAGATAGGCGCTGGATAACACATTGTCGAGCACGCTCATGGTGTCGAGCAGATGAATCTGTTGAAAGACGAATCCGCAGTTCTTCCGCCGGAATATGGCCAGCTGATCATTGCTCAGCTTCGTGATATCCTGCCCCTCAAATAGAATCTCACCCAGCGTTGGTTTATCCATTCCTGAAATGGCGTAGAGCAGTGTCGACTTTCCAGAACCGGAGCTGCCCATAATTACTGTGAAATCCCCTTGGTATAGGGTAATATCCAGATTCTTCAGGACATGCTGCTGAACACCGCCTTGGGAGAAGGTTTTTCCGAGTTTCTTAGTCTGCATCAAGACGGCTTTTATAGGTTCACTCATCACAGAACACTCCATTTACATTCATACTCATTATTTGGCATCCATTCCGCCAGTAATATAATGGCTGCAGCCGATAGTTACGACTACAGGCTTATCGTACGACGAATGTTCTTAACGTGTCTTTGTGCGATCCTTAACCAATTCTTAAATCTTTCCAGCAAGCGGAATTAACAGCTTCACCGTAAAACCGTCCGGCCGATTAACACACACAATATCCCCGTGCATCTTCCGCAGCAGGTATCGGGAGATATACAGACCCAGTCCCGAACCGCTCTGGGTTCCTGCCAAGCTGCCCCGGAAGAATTTGTTGAACAGCAGCGGCAGCTCTTCATCAGGAACACCTGGGCCGTAATCCATGATATCCACCTCCAGGTAAGCCTCTCTGACTTCACAGACAATATGGATGGATGTGCCGGCATATTTATAAGAATTGTTCACGATATTATCGATGACCTGCTGCAGGCGCAAGGGATCTACAGTGATGATGCACTCCGGTATGGGTCCAGTTGTTATTCGCTCATAGAAATTGGCATTATCAATTAATGAGCTCAGCAGGCGGCTGAACTCGTCCGTTACGTTTACCTGCAATTCATTCAGTTCCTCCATGGTGGCATGGAACATATCTGTCACGAGATGATCAATCTGATCGGCCTTGGAATACAGCGTGTTTAGTTGCCGGCTTATCTTCTCATCCCCGGCGCTCAGGAGCATCAGCTCAGTAATGGCTTTAATCGAAGCTACTGGCGTCTTAATATCGTGACTGAGACTAGCGACCAGTTCCTTCTTGCTCTTATTAGCCAGATATTCGCTGTGCCGAGCAGCGGCGAGTTCCTCGCGCATCATGTCAAAGCTTTCGGTGAATGCGCCAAACATATGATTAGGGTCCATCTCCAATGGCATATCGAGGTCTCCCTTAGCGATATGCTTTGCGAAGAGCTGCATGTTGCGAAAAGGTCGAAAGATCGTCGTATTCAAATATAGAATATAAGTGATACAGAGCAGCGACAGCAGTAGGATGGAGACTGCAAAGACAAGTGTGAATTGCTGCTTTAAGTGCATAAATACAGTATCATAGTCATTATTTATTATTACTTTACCAACGATCTGACGATCAACAACAACATCGATCAATGTATCGCGGTTATTGATCGCTTCATTAACGGTGACGGCAATACCATCCTTCGTCTGATATAAAAGTTTCCCTGTGGCATTAATAATAGCGAAATCATAGGGGTTCTCATCATAGGTATCTTCCTTCAGCGCCCCCCAGTTCTGCTCGGTAAGCTTCACAATGGCATTGATAGCAGCGCTATCGGTTGTTGCTCCTTCCTGCACATTCAGCAGCAGGAGCGAATAGACGGCACTTGCGCTCAGGACAGCAATTAGCAGGGCAAGCAGGAGTTTCTTGGACATCGCTACTTCTCCTCAAAGGCATAACCAATGCCCCAGATTGTGCGTATATATTGGGGGTCATTGGGGTTCTGCTCGATCTTTTCACGCAGATGGCGGATGTGTACATTCAGTGTACCGTCTCCTGCGAAGACGTCACCCCATACCGCCGTGAATAGCTCAGCTTTGGGAATCACCCGGTTTTTGTGGAGGATTAAATAGCTGATTAGTTTGTATTCCATCGTCTTTAGCTTCAGCGGAACGCCGTTTAGACTTGCTCTTCGCAATTCAGGATCAATCTGCACAGGACCCGCTTGCAGGATCGCTGGCTCGGGCAAGGATTCATTGCCGTACCGTTTTAGGACGGCCTTTACTTTAGCGAGCAGCACCCTCAGCGTATAAGGCTTGTGAATATAGTCGTCTCCACCGATATCAAGCGCAATCAGAACGTCATCCTCGCTGGATCGAGCGCTGATGAACAGAATGGGGATGCCAGTGGTTTGCCGCAGTTCCTTGCACAGCTGGAAGCCGGATTCTCCGCCCAGATTGATATCAAGCAGAAGTAGTGATACTGTATGCTCTCGTAAAAAGGCTCGACAGGCTTCAGCACTTGTGACGAAGGCCGACGAGACATCAAACAGATTAAAATATTCGCAGGTGGTCTCCGCCAACTCGACCTCATCATCCACAACTAAACAATCGTATCTCATGAACTAGTCTCCGCTTCGAATTGATATGATCACTAACCTATGAGACCATTCTACAACACATCAAAAAAGCTGTCCCAGCCATTTATGGCCTGAGACAGCTTCTTTCTTAGAATATAAGGCGTTTGCGGTTTTAGTAAGACTTACTACCGTACACCCTTCATAAAGCCTTGAATCTTGGAAGAAAGCATGAAGAGCAGCAGGCTCAGCAGGAGCGCGGCTCCGCCGATGACACCAAAGTACAGCATTTCAGTATCAGCGGTGTAGAATTTAACAATCTGGGCATTAATAGCCTGGGCCGCGGCATTGGATAAGAACCATAAGCTCATCGTTTGGGCGGAGAAGGCCACGGGTGCCAATTTGGTAGTGACTGACAATCCGACTGGGGACAGGCATAACTCTCCGATGACAACGATGAGATAGCTGAGAACGAGCCACATCGGATTAACCAGCGAGTTATTACCGCCAAAGTAAGCTGGTACAAGAATGACCAGAAAGGATAAGCCGGCGAACAGCAGGCCTAGCGAGAATTTGGTCGGAACGGAGGGCTGTCTAGCCCCAAGCTTCACCCAAAGCCAGGCAAATACAGGTGCAAGTATAATAATAAACAACGGATTAAGCGATTGGAACCAGGCTGGAGACAGCTGAATTCCAGCAAACTCTAGCTGTGTACGCTTGTCTGCATAATTAGCAAGAATGGTTGAGCCCTGCTCTTGAATCGCCCAGAACATCACTGACGCAATAAATAGCGGAATATAAGCGAGGATTCTTGAACGCTCAATAACAGTTGTCTTAGGGCTGCGGTACATGACAATGAAATATAGTGTCGGAATGAGAATCCCTAAGATGCCGATAAGAGCGATAAAGGTATCAAAGGTTAGTAAGCCCATTGGAATGGCGATAGCGACCAGAATAATAATTACAGCTACACCGATCCCCATAAAGGTGAAGGTTTTTTTCTTTTCGGTGGCGGACAGCGGATTCGCTATGACAGTCCCAGCCAGACCGAGATTTTTTTTCTTGGTCAGGATAAAGATCAGCAACCCCGCAAACATTCCGACTGCAGCAATAGCAAAGCCCAAGTGGAAGTTGTCATAATTCATCCCTATAGTTCCTACAATTAAAGGAGCAAGGAATCCCCCAAGATTAATTCCCATGTAAAAGATACTGAATCCGGCATCCCGTCGATGGTCTTTTTCACTGTAAATTTCACCTACAACACTGGATACATTTGGTTTCAGTAGTCCGGTGCCCATTACAATCAAGAGCATGGACAGGAAGAACATCGCTGTGCCCGCAGGAATTGCCAAGGCAATATGCCCGAACATAATCAATATTCCACCGTAAAAAATCGATTTTGAAGGTCCTAATATTCTGTCGGCAAACCAGCCACCGATAATGCCTGACATATACACAAGTGATCCGTAAATGGACATAATCGCTAGAGCGGTATTTTCAGCAAAACCCAAACCGCCTTTTGACACCTCGTAATACATAAAGTATACAAGGATAGCTCTCATCCCATAATAGGAGAAGCGCTCCCAGAACTCTGTGAAGAAAAGAGTGAACAGACCTTTGGGATGTCCAAAAAATCCTTTTTGTGGCACACTCTCTACAATGGTTTGTCTGTTTATTTCTGTCAATCGGACAACCTCCCTGTCGTAAATCGAAAAAAGACATCCCTAAAAGGATATGCCTTAGTATCATGTTACAGTTGTGTCAGCCTCTCGTCAAGTTCAATAGGGTTGAATTATGAAGAAGCAGCGGTTATAATGTGAGTAGATAGTGATTAATCAATAACCATATATTTGTCTCTGTAAGGAGGACACTATGACTAAAGAATCAAACCTGGTGCAATCGAAATCAGGTGAAGTTATCGCAGTAAATCGTCGGGAGCAGATCCTAGAGGCAGCTGTTATTGTTTTTGCTGAACATGGTTATGCTAGGGCTACAACGGCACAGGTTGCCGAGAAGGTCGGCATCTCGCAACCCTATATTTTTAAGCTATTCAAGAACAAAGAAGAGTTATTCGTCGCTACCTTAGAACGGGCTTTTGAGCGAATTAACCGCTCCTTTAAGGGAGTTAAAGCTCCTGCAGAGCAAATCGTCTGGGAAGCGATCAGGGTATATGAACGATTGATGGAGACGCATCCCAATGAGATTATTTTGCAGGTTCAAGCCTTAGGCATCCGGGACGAGGCGATTCGCCAAGTGATGCAGCAGGGAATGCGGAACATAACAGAACTTGTGCAAGAGATATTTGTAACAGCCGGGATGGAGCATCCCGAGGTAGAAGTAAGCACCTTTATGGCTAACGGCATGCTTTGCAACATTGCCATGGCGCTTGAAATGCCGGAATTGAAGCCTAAGCATTTAGATCGCGGGTAAGTTTATTAGCTCAAGGTAATATCGAAGGGATGAAATCCTGGGTATTACTATGAAATAAGTAGTGATCAATCAATAACTATATAAACGGAGGGATATACATGTTGAAGAAAGCTGTAGTATTGGGTGCAACAGGTGGAACAGGAACGGTAATTATCGCGGAACTCTTAAGAAGAGGCATAGAAGCTGTCGCCTTTGGACGGTCGCTTCAGAAGCTTACGGGACTGGCGGCAACACTAGGAAATCCAGTGGGACTTACTTTAAAGACCGGTGACGTATTTAACGTAAATGATATTTTCGCTGCCTCGTTGGGGGCGGATATCATTTTCCATAGTGCCTCAGTACCTTATAACGAAATGAGTACACGGTTGCTGCCTATGGGTGAGGCAGTTATGCAGGCGGCGAATAAGCTGGGAATCAAGGTCGTCGCTGTAGATGGCATTTATCCGTATGGCAGAAGAATAAATGAGCAACCTATAGATGAGGACTACCCGAAGAATCCGCATACGAAGAAGGGCAAAGTAAAGCTTGAGTTCGAGCGTATGGTCTTTAGCTCACGTTGGGATCGTGCGCAACGGATGATCGTGCGCTTGCCGGATTATTACGGCCCTACCGCCAATGATGCCTCGTACTTAGGCTCAACGCTGGAGTCGATCGCCGCCGGTAAACCAGCGCTTTTTGTCGGGAATATGAAAGTGGCTCGTGAATATGTGTATCTGCCAGATGCAGCAATCATGATTGTGGAGCTAGCCAGCAGAGATGAGGCTTATGGACAGAACTGGAACATTCCAGGTGGGGGCGTTATCTCCGGCCGTGAAATCGTCCACATCGCGCAACGGGTGAGCGGCAAGTCCAAGCGGGTTCTACCTATGGGTAGAATTGGTTTATCTCTAATGGGTTTATTCGTTCCGGTAATGAAGGAGATTGTTGAAATGCTTTATTTGACCGAAGAACCCGTAGTGCTGAGCGGAAAGAAGTACGAACGTTTAGTTGGCCCTATTCCGGCAACTTCTTTTGAGCAGGGGTTTACAGAGACGATGCAGGCAATTATGAGCCGGAAGTGTAAAAGATAGAAATAGTCATGTACTCCAATCTGTGATAATATTTAGTCCTATATACAAAGAGGAAGTGAGCTATAAATGATAAACATAACCATTCCCAAGCCGGATGTTAGTATGACTAAACAGGTTGCTCCTGAGCTGAGCAATATTTACGGGTTCATTGATTTCCACCTGATCCCTAGAGATTTGGGCGGTATCTTTATGTTCTACAATGACAACGAAGAGCTATTGTTCGTCGGCAAGGCAAGAAAGCTGAGACCGCGCATTAAGAAGTGTTTTGAGGACAGCGTATCGGTCATGAAGATGCACCGGGACGAAGTCTACAAAATTGACGTTTGTCTCATTGAAGATCCAGTCCATAGAGAAATTTATGAGACCTATCTTATCAATACACAAAAGGCTAAATATAATGTAGATAAAGTGTTCTACAAGTAAATAGCGGATTTAGAGCAAAGAGCGTTGTCCTTAGGGATTGCGCTCTTTGCTTTTTTCAGCAGGTCAAGCGAATGATTGTAGCGGAATAGTCCATAATACAATAGGTTGTGTAATCCCCAGATAAAGGAGCAGGAATTTATGAAAAGGATTATGAAGCTAATATGGATAGGGGCGTTCCTAATAGTCAGTTTGCTGCCAATCACGGCCCAGGCCGCAGAGAGTGGGTATGGCGGCCTGGGCCGTGAGATGAAAAAGCAATGTTTGAGTCCAGCAGGGGTACAACTACAAGGTGACCTGCGGAAGCTCTGGATTGACCATGTGACATGGACGAGGTTGTATGCCGTAAGTGCCCTTGCAGGCTTGGAGGATCAGAAGCAGGTGCTAGCCAGGTTATTGAGGAATCAGCAGGACATTGGCAATGCCATTAATCCATATTACGGAGAAGCGGCAGGTAATAAGCTGGCTGAGTTACTGCGAGAGCATATTCTTATTGCTGGGAAGATCGTCGAAGCTCTGAAAGCTGGAAATCAGACGGATGTAGATAAGTATAATAAAGACTGGTATAGAAATGCAGATGATATTGCAGCGTTTCTCAGCCAAGCCAATCCGCATTGGTCAAACAAAGAATTACAGGCCATGTTCTACAAGCATTTGCAATTGCTTACGGATGATCTCACAGCAAGAGTGAAGAAGGATTATGATGCAGAGAACGTAGCTTTTGATAAAGGGGAAGAGCATATGATAAGGTTTGCGGATACCCTGACAGAGGGAATCATCAAACAATTCCCTGAGCGTTTTAAATAATTTAAGGAAAGGCACCTGAAAAGGTGCCTTTTTTGGTCTCAGATCCAAATTGGTCATGATTTATTCGGGCAAATTCGTTCTCAAGGCATGGATAATACTTCCGATAACGGTTAAATTAGGCCTTTGGATACACTTGAAAAAGTTAGATATAAAGGCTCACTAACATATAGAATATATGCTCTATAATAGACTCGTAAGAGTACTCGACATTTTTTGACATTTGTAACGAGGTGAGAGGATCGATGTCCTTTTTTAAGAAGAAAGAAACTGCTGAGAAACCATTGCAGCCTAATGTGTATCAAATGATACAAATGACGGAAGAACCAGTTCAAGAAGAAGATCATGCGGCGGCTGAGACGATCAGCGGTCTAATCTCGACGGGTAAAGCACAACTCGATAAGAAATCATTAGATTTGATCTTCTCTGTAGAGCAGATCATTCAGGCACGGCAGCATGCCGAGACCAATATTAATGAACTTCAGGATCGATTGACCCATTCGAGCAGCCATGTTGAGCGATTGAACCGGGACTTGAAGAATCTTAACAAAGTTATTGAAGAGCGTGAGAAGAACATCTTAGAGCTTGAGCATAAATTAATTGAGAAGAACCTAAAGGTAGATCAAGTAATGGAAGATTATCGCGAAATCCAGACGACAATGTCAGTTGAGGTCGAAGAATTAAAAAGCACTATTGATCTTGAACAGCAAAAGTATGCCAGTCTGGTACAGAAGCACAATGAGGCACATGCAGAAAGAAATAAGAAGATGAATGATCTGGAAGAGAAGATCGGCCGGATAGAAATTGAGAATTCGCATTTAAGACAGAAGTACGATACGGTCCGGCAAGAAAAAGCATACCTCTCCAATATGATCAGCGACTTCACTAATCGGATGACTTTACCCTTTGCCAACACTTTGACAGAGCGTAAAGATGGAAACGGAGATACATAAGTTTAATGTCATCTATTGAACCGAACACCATTCTGATGCTTGAGTTACTGTCGCTTGAGCATAAGTCAGTCGGTTATCAGCTTGAGGTAGGTCTGACCCGTAATGAAGGGTATACTAAATGCATTCTCACCATCGATGAATTTACATATGATCAGCTGAATCAGTTGGGTCCATTTTTCGGGGAAAGAGTGAGATTATCGCTCTATCCGAAGCGGGACCCCTATCGACAAACGTATTACAGCACACTTGTCAAAATGAACAGAACTTTCAGCGAAACCTTGTATTTTGCTTGTTCTGAAGATTATGTAACGCAACTTCTCCAATTCAAACAGGATGAATATGCCCCCTTAGAGGACGAGAGGGAATATCAGGCTGTGATTCCTCCTGCAGTAATTAAGCTTCGAAAGAATAAGTCGGCGTGGCGCGGGGGACAAGTCGTTTGGCGCTGCCTAATGTTCAGTTTCCTGTTCTTTGTAATGAGTCTGCGTATGGATCAGAATTTGTTGATGGAAAGCGCTGATGCTCAGGATAATTCGGTGCTAGGAGTAAGCTCCCAAGTGATCAGCTCTAAGCCACTTCCTTATCTAGTCCAGACGGCCTCTATCCAAACCCAGCCCATACTTCCTTCCCCAGAACCTTCGACGCCCCCAAAGGAACAGACTCAGTTGTACCATGATGTTAATATAGACGAGGACAATTTTGAATATGGATTGCCGGATGGGTACGTGGCTTTATCCTTTGATGACGGTCCGTCTCAATATACGAAGCAGATCGTGGATATTCTGACAGAACATAAAGTGGCCGCAACCTTTCTGTTTGTTGGCAAGAATGTATTGAAGCATCCGGATGAAGTGAGGTATGCGAACGAGCATGGGATGCCGATCGGGAGCCATTCCTGGGATCACAGTGATATGACAAAGAATAGTAATGGGGAGAACGAAGAGAATCTTGCCAAGGCTAATGAGGCACTAGAACAGATTGTTCCCTTGCCAATTACTATTTTCCGGCCTCCTTATGGTGCAATTAATGATAAGCTGGCCAATAAGGTGAAAGAGCAGCATATGAAGGTGCTGTTATGGAACCGCGACCCACAAGATTGGAAGGCTAAGAATACGGAAGAAATTCTGCACTATTTTCAAGCAGAGGACCCTTCTGGCGGGATCTATCTCCTGCATGAGAAGAGTATTACCGTTAAAGTGTTGCCGGAAATTATCGAATATCTGAAGAGCAAGAACATGAAGTTTGCGATTTTTAAATAGATTATTCGTATTGGAATATCTAAAAAGCGTACCCTATTTGGGGTGCGCTTTTTAGATATCGCAGCTAGAATACGGCAACCCCTCTTGTTTTAATAAAAAAAATTTGAGACAATAAGCAGGACTGAACTTTAATGTTTTGAAAAGAGGATATGAAATGAATAAACAATCCATTTATGGATTAACTTTAGAACAATTGACGGCATGGCTTTTGGAATATGGACATAAAAGATTTCGGGCAACCCAGGTCTGGGATTGGCTGTACCGGAAGCGGATCACGGATTTCGCGGATATGCTCGATGTAAATAAAGAGTGCGTTCTATTATTGGCCGATCATTTCGTAATAGATACCATGGAAGAACATGTGAAGCAGGAATCCGAAGATGGAACCATTAAGTTCCTGTTCCGCTTAAAGGACGGCAACCTGATCGAAACCGTGCTTATGCGACAGAAATATGGCTTGTCCGTATGTGTTACGACTCAGGTAGGCTGCAATATCGGCTGCAGCTTCTGTGCAAGCGGATTGCTGGCCAAGAGCCGGGATCTGTCTAGTGGTGAGATTGTGGAGCAGATCATGAAGGTGCAGCAGCATCTGGATACAGTGAACCCTGAACACAAGGTCAGCCACGTGGTAGTGATGGGAATTGGCGAACCCTTTGATAACTTTACGAACCTACTCAACTTTCTAACAATTATTAAGGATCATAAGGGATTAGCGATAGCTGGCAGAGGGATCACTGTATCCACGAGCGGACTTGCTGATAAAATTGTAGAATTCGCCGATGCGAATATGCAGGTGAATCTGGCTGTTTCGCTGCATGCACCTAATAATGAGCTGCGGACACGGATTATGAAGATCAACCGGGCTATTCCTATAGAGAAATTAATGTCAGCCATTGATTACTATCTGGAGAAAAGCAATCGGAGAATTACGTTTGAATATATCCTGATGAAGGATGTTAATGACGGCAGAGAGCATGCTCTGGAACTTGCGGAACTGATTGGCCATCGGCGGCAGCTGGTTAACGTGAACTTAATTCCGTATAATCCGGTCGATGAGCACAGCCAATATCAAAGAAGTGAGCTGGAATCCATACGGGCCTTTTTTGACACCTTGAAGAAGCAGGATGTGAGCGTGAGCACTCGTCTGGAGCATGGGGTAGATATTGATGCCGCTTGCGGGCAGCTCAGAAGCAAACAAATCAAGAAGTCCAAAGAGAACAGCTTGACTAAGGATAGTATGGTAGCAGGCTGAAATAAGGTTTAGCGACAGAAGCGTATCCCGAGGGATACGCTTTTCTTGCGAGTTCTTTTACAGAATATAGCTTTACAAAAAAGTCGGGCAGGACTATTATTGATTCCATGGAATCAAATATAAACTGATGGAGGAATTCAATATGTCTACTTTGTTATATATCACCGCTCATCCGCTACAGGAGCAACAATCCAATTCTTTGTCCACCGGCGCGGTTTTTTTGGAAGCTTACCAGAACGCTCAGCCCCAAGATGAGATTATAGAGCTGAACCTTTTTGAGGCCGGAGTTCCGAATATTGATGCTGATCTGTTCAACGCTTGGAGCAAGCTGCGTAAAGGTGCAGACTTTGCCGTATTAACGGAGGAGGAACAACAAAAGGCTGGTAAACATAAGGAGCTGAGCGATCAATTTGCCGCTGCCGACAAATATGTGTTTGTGAATCCGATGTGGAACCATTTTCTGCCCCCGATCCTAAAGGCTTATCTGGATGCGCTTTGTGTTGCCGGTAAGACATTTCGTTATACGCCGCAGGGACCTGTCGGTTTATTAGCCGGTAAAAAAGTGCTGCATATCCAGTCAGCAGGGGGTGCGTATAACCGCGAGACGGTTGAGGTTAAGGATTTTGGGCATGCTTACCTTGCCCATATTATGCATTTCTTCGGAATAACGGATGCTCAAGGCTTGTTTGTAGAGGGAATGGATGCTAACCCGGCAGAAGCTCCGGCCATCAAAGAGCAGGCTAGGCAACAAGCGGTTCGTATAGCAGAGACGTTCTAATCTAGGATATAATAAGAAGAAGTTTAAGATTAGGGGGCGAAGCATGGCACTGCCGGAACAGATCATTGGCAAGCTGGAGCAGCTAATCTATCAAAGGGAAGAAATCAGCAGGAACAATCAGCTGCAGATTCAGCAGAGCATCGCCGAGTTGGCGTTAACAGCAGAACCCGTTTCATTAGCAGAGCTGCATGTTCTTCAATGTATCGGACATCACCCAGACTTTAATGTCATTTCTATATCGAAGGTTATGAAGATGACTAGAGGTGCTATTTCCAAGATTTGTGCCCGATTGGAACGGAAAGGACTAGTAATTAAGCAACAGGTCCCTGCCAATCAAAAGGAAGTATGCTTCACTTTAACCCCTATCGGGTATACATTGTGGGAGCTTCATGAAGAGGGTCATCAGAAACCCGTACAGCAATTGGTGCAGCTTCTTAGTAAATATCGTCCAGATGAGCTTGAGGTTATTGAGCGTTTTCTTGATGATTTAGTGAATCGGACGGTGTAGGCATACCCGGTACGAGGGATAAAGTAGGACTTCACTGGAAAAACTGGTTGATATCATGCTCCAAACCTACAGATTGCGAAGAAATCCTAGCTGTAAGGAATCATTCGCTTATCTTTTTGTGATACAATTACGTTTGGTAGTTATAAGGAAAAGAGGTTGATTAAAGCAATGCTGAAATTTACGAGTTATAAAGTGGACAACCTAAAGGACCCATTTGGTATTCTAACCGGCAAAAGATATGAATTCGTCATCAATCTGGATGTTCCAGAGGATGATGAACTGTACGTAGAGAATGGGGTATCCGCTCGTGTGATCGTTAAAGTGGAAGATGAGCAGACTAGTATCGTTAGCTACGATTTGCAAGAAACAACTACAGGTAATGTTCTGGAATTCGATTTTGAAGAAGACGAGGAAGCAGCACTGGTCCTTTTCTGTAAAGAGCATTTACCGGAATAAAGTAATGTAAGAAAGCAACGGCTTCACCGTCCTATAGATAGGACGGCGAAGCCGTTGCTTTTGTATTATAGGCAGCTATTCACATAATGATGGATCTGTTTATTCCACCAAGGCCAGTCATGATCAACATCCTTGCCCCAATATTCTATGCGGGCCGGGATTTTTTTGTGGTGCAGCAGGTCCTGAAGGAGGCGAGTTTCGTGCAGCATCTCATCTTCGTAGGCTCCCTGTCCGACGCAAAGGATAATGTTGCTATGTCTGTATTGCTCTAGATAATATTCGTCATGCAGCTCAGGCAAGTAATTTAGAGGTGAATTCAGGTACACCTGTTCACTGACATAGTCACCAAAGAAATAATGGGTGGAATAAACGCCGCTAAGGGCGATTAAGGTATCGAAGTAGTGCGGGTAACGGAAGAAGAAGCTGGCACCGTAATAAGCTCCCATCGAGCAGCCGGAGATTAGAATTTTCTGGTCGGCTCCACCATTGTTCCATTTACTGTGGTGAAGGATGCCAGGAATCAATTCCTGTGAGATATATTTATCATATTGCTCGTGCCGGTTGATCTTGTCTTCGACATTCCAGTGGGAAGAGAAGAATGTTTCCTCATCGATACTGTCGCAGGCCCAAATCTGCAGCTTGCCGGCTTCGATGAAAGGCTGAAGCGTGTCTACCATTCCTGAATCCTCATACTGATAGAATCTCCCTAACGATGTAGGGAACACAAGCATAGGTTTTCCGGCATGACCATATATTTTATATTCCATCTCTCGATTTAAATAGTGACTGTACTCTTTGTGGTAGCTGATCTTCATCCCTTAACACACCCTATCCCTCTTCTTGTTGAACATAATTCACGATGTTCCGAACCTCTTCTAATTGGCCTGAGCGGAATTGATATGCGCTATTCCCCATGGCTCTGCTGAACACTTCCTCGATCTCATTATAATTTACGATTTGTGGACCAAAGGTGTGAAGTATATCTTCATGGCTATGGACATAATGTTTATGTTGTTTGCGGCTGGCATAGCCGGTGTAATATTTGCCCTCATAAGGTCCGCCAACCTCATTATGTACGATCATACTGGCCCATTCTTTATAGATATCTACGTCATAGGTGAAATTGATCGCATCGGTCATCCAGGCTCCAGGGGGTCTCATATTAACCTCAAGGGCAATAATCCGGCCGTCCTTATTCGACTTGAATAATTCGATATGGAAAAAGCGTTCCTTAATCTCAAAAGCCTTCAAAATGCCTCTGCCGGCGCTCTCAACCTCAGGACTGATGTCCTTCAGACAGTAATAGGTGAGGTGGTCATTGTTATTCACTACATCCATTACACTGTTCTCGAACAGATGACTTACAGCAAACCGCACCTCACCGTTAATATCCACTAATCCGTCATAGGTAAGGATGATCCCGTCGATGAATTCTTCAATAATAAAGGCTACATCAGCAGGTTTTGTGGTGAAAAAATGATCAAGCTCCTCAAGGTTATTAATCTTATAGGTCATGCTGGCTCCAGAGCCGAGATCCGGTTTGACGACTAACGGGAAGCCGGTGTTTTGAATAAAGGCCTCTACGCTTTCGCGAGTAGTTCCCGTCGAGAATTGAACTGTACTCACACCGCTTTTATGAAAAAATTCCTTCATTTTAGACTTTTGCTTCAGATTATAGACAAAATCTGTTTTGGTGCCATAAATATTAAAGTCGGTCCGAATTTGGGCGTCCAGCTCCAGCCAATATTCGTTGAGAGACTCGAAGCGGTCGATTTTGCCATATTTATGCGTAAAGAAACCTACAGCTCTTAGAATCTCCTCGTAGTTCTCCAGATCATTAACTTTGTAATACTCGGTTAGTGAAGCTTTCAGCTTGTCCTCAAGATGGGCATATTCAATATCGCCGATTCCTAAAACCGTCGCTCCCTGTGCGTGTAAATGGTAACAAAAGTCGGCGCTATTTTTCGGGAAATGAGGGGAAAAAAATATAAAGTTAATGCGAACCAGCCCCTTTGCTTAAATGTAATTCCGAGTTAATTTGTATGATTAATTTAATCTACCAGTTTCGTCAACATTCGTCAATCCTCTACGCTGTTATTCAAGATGTGTTCGGTTTAGCCGGGCTAGCAAGGTGCCAAAGGTCTGACGTTCCTCGGCGGTCCAATCTGCCAGTAAGAGTTCATATCGTTCCAGTCTAACCTTTTTGGCTTCGCTGAGCTTCTCTGCACCTAGCTCGGTAATCTGAAAGTTGCTGGACCTTCCATCCTGCGGGTCTGGCAGACGCACTACATAGCCTTTCGATTCCAGAACACGGGTCTGTCTGCTAAGGGTAGAAATATCTAAGCGAAAATCATCGGCAAGTGCCTTCACACCCAGTGGCTGATAAATAGACAGATGCTGGAGCAGGGTATAGGTAGAGCGGTCCAGACCGCCATGCTTCCGATCCAAAGAAGCACGGCGAATGAGCGCGATCAGTTCATTATTAATGAGTTCAAGATTCTTATCCTCCATTGAAAGTATCCTCCATGATAAATTTCTGTGCTTGTTATACATTATAAATGAAGATCATAAATGAAAGCGCATAATGATGTGAAGCATATTGACTTTCATTATTGTAGTTGTATAATACAATTACATATAACTCATTGTATCATACAACTAATTTCAAATATACGTGGTTATTTTATGCAGCGATGGAGTACAGAGGAGAGAATATTGATGAATAAGCAAGCTGTGAAGAATCCGGCCTTTTGGCCGATTATCTTCGCCATCTTTTTTGGGAATTTCATGGCCATCTTAAGCACGACTACAATTAATGTAGCCTTTCCGGTATTTATGAAGGACTTTGATGCAGATATTAGTACCGTTCAATGGATGATTACCGGATATTTGCTGGCTACAGGGATCGTTGCGCCGGTCGTTGGCTATTTTGGTGATAAGTGGAGTTATAAACGACTATATCTATTTGCCTTATCGGGCTTTACGCTATTTTCCGCATTATGTACGATCGCCTGGAATATTGATTCTCTGATTACCTTTCGTATCCTGCAAGGGGTATTCGGCGGGTTAATTATTCCCACAACACTGACCATGATCTATCAGTTTATTGGCAAAGGAAAACAGGCCTTTGCGCTCAGCCTCTGGAGTCTCTCCTCGATGCTTGCTCCAGCTTTTGGACCTACGCTCGGCGGCTGGCTTACGGGTTATTTTGGCTGGGAATCCTTATTTATTATTAATCTGCCGATTGGCATCATTGCCATTGTCGTAGCGTTCAAATGCTTGCCCAATATCAGGGGTTCTATCGTACCCAAAATATTTGATTTGCCCGGCTTTGTGACGGTCGTGCTGAGCAGTGCTTTCATTATTCTGGCTTTTAGCAAAGGGAATGCTTGGGGCTGGACCTCTTGGCAGACGCTGGGTCTCCTATTTGTTGGAGTAGTTATACTAGCGTATTTCATACGCAGGGAGCTGTCCATTAAGGAACCACTGCTTAATCTGAAAGTATTTCAACAGAAACAGTTTACGTATAGTCTGATTATTAACTGTATTATTACCATCGCTTTATACGCGGGGACCTTTTTAATTCCGATTTTCCTGCAGGATGTTCAGCAGTCTACGCCTTTAAATACAGCATTGGTGCTGCTGCCAGGTTCAATAGTAATGGCTATATTGTCTCCCATTGTCGGCAAGCTTTATTCTAGAATTGGACCCTTTTGGCTTATTCTTAGCGGTATGGTGCTGCTGATTATTTCGACCTGGGAGCTAAGCCATATTACACTGAGTGCTACGCATGTATATGTGGCGTCATGGATGGGGCTTCGGTCTGTAGGGATTGCTTTGGCCTTTATGCCGGTCACCAATGCAGGGATGTCTGCCATTCCCAAAGAGTATTCGGGTCATGCCTCTTCAGTCACGAGCTGGGTACGTCAGGCCACAGGAGCGTTGTCCATTGCCATCTTTAGTTCTTTGCTCGCCGCCAGAGCGTTGACTCATCAGAAGGAACTAAGCGAAGGTGCCACTGCCACGTCAGCTTTTATCAAAGCTCAAGGGATGACCTTTAGTGTTCAGGACGTGTTCCTTGTAGCTACGTTTATCGGCGTGGTTGCAATTCCGCTTACGTTCCTCCTGAGAGAAGGAAAGAAACAATCCATTCCGGTACTGAAGGTTACAACAGTTAGAAAAGTACAATGATTTCAGGCGATTATTGGGTAAATGCGGAATGGGTCCGAAATTCCAAGAATCCAGAAGAGAATCTTAGACTCCACATGATTTAGATGGTGGTAGCAGAGAATAGCAGGGATTATGGCGAAATATTGAATATTATGCGAGTTTAATATTTTGCTGTAATGCGTTATGCTCTATACATCACCAATGGAACCGCATTCATTACGATACAGGTGGTTGCCAAGGTGATAGATTCGATAAGGAATAAGCTTTTCAAGCAAGAAATATCTTGCGGTCGAAGGAGCGTGATTCCGTTGCAAAAGGTAAGCGAAGCGTACTGAAACGATTGTTCACACTAGGAGAAACGTCCGTGAAAACGTTTTTCGTGAGATCGTGTACGCGGGAACTCATCCCATATGCAAGACATGGAGAAGAACTCCGAACAGGAGTGCACGGGGAATTCGAAAGCGTACGGTTAAACAAGATTAAGTTGAATTATGAATATGAATCACCATGTCAAGGATATGGATTGATGTTGGAGGAAAGATTGAATTGAATAGTGGAATGAACACATAAGTCCCCGTTGCCTTATTCATTAAGGATAGCGGGGATTTATGCGTTTATAAATATGAAAACTACCTAAGTAATGCAGTTTTACGCATTCTTTTCGCATGTTTGTGTAATATAAGGTAAAATACAATAAAGGCGAGCTAAATAGGAGTTGTAAACATGTCTAACGAAGAAGTATTCTTGACCGAAGAGGGATTGGCAAAATTAGAGGCAGAGCTTAAGGATTTAAAGACTGTCAAACGTAAGGAATTAGCGGCTCGGCTTAAATTGGCAATCAGCTACGGAGATCTGAAGGAGAATAGTGAATACCACTCCGCCAAGAATGATCAGTCGTTCATGGAGACCCGAGTGATCATATTGGAAAAGATGTTAACCAAAGCTCGTGTGGTGGATGCAAAAAGCATAAGCAGTACCTCAGTCAGCGTTGGCTCCATTGTTATTCTGAATGATATAGAATATTCCGAAAAGATTGAGTATAGAATTGTTGGTCCTGCTGAAGCAGATGTTCTGGATAACAAGATTTCCTATGAGAGTCCGTTGGGCAAGGAATTGCTGAACAAAAAAGTAGGCAACATTATCAGTGTTAATGCACCTATGGGCGTTATCAAATATGAACTGCTTGAGATCAGAGCGCTTTAATACGCTATCTTGAAAATCCCTGTCCCCTTATTTCTAAGAGGACAGGGATTTTTTAGAAATATAAAAATTTATAGGCTTCACACGATAACTTATCCTTATATTTCTCGAAGAAACGGATGCCGCCTCTTTCAGAGGA